>JGI994J12354_10000114_pt1 | contig 72673 bp, 65 predicted proteins | sample IntmicLarv3ML3BL_FD_12354 | JGI IMG/M metagenome (IMG submission 12354) | reverse complement strand
CCTCTCAATTCCACTAACAGTATAAGTTTCACCTTTAAATGTAACTGTTGGTGGGATAACAAGATCTTCTATAGGGTATGATCCTACTACTGATACAGTCTTGCTTTTATCAAAACTGTGGCGATATATAATCATGCCATCAAGAAATGTTTCTCCCCAAACATTGCCAACTAAAGCGATAAGGGTTATTAACAATAAATAAAATTTAGTTCTCATAATCTTTTCATTTTTAAATAATAAATAAATGTGTGTGTGTGTGTATTAATTTTCTGTGGATTGTACGAACAGCTACTACCTCCTTGTAGATTGAGATATTATAGAATTAGGGAATAATTAGGGATTCTTTATCGCTCGTAGTAATATCGAAACGTGCGACAGGATGTCGTAAAAAGGAATTAATAGGATTTTTTGTACTCAGTAAAAGCCATTCTATATTATTATAGAATGGCTTTTTGTTAATCTTTTTATTTCACAACAACCTTGGTTGCTACTCCGTCTACTACTACTGCGTAGATGCCTGACGGTACGTTTACTGTTGTTTTGATAACATCTGAACTGTAAACAAGCTGTCCTGCAATGGAAATGATTTGCACATCAACTGTCTTAGGTGCTTCGATTGTGATAGCTCCTACACTTGCACTAATCTTGACTGCACTTAGAGATTCATTTGCTGTTGGAGTATCACCACCCGACAGATTGAATGTTATCAACAAGTCTTCTGTAATTCCATCTATATAATAGAAATCATCAGATATTGGTGCTAATTCTGTGCCATTCACATAGACTGTTACGGCAGACGTTGCATCTGTTGCCGTTGCTGTAAAGGAGAAGGCGTCGCCCTCTTCAACTTCATACGAATCCAATGTTTTGCTTACCGTGATGCCTGCAAGATGTTCAATCGTAACCGTATGTTTTGCACGAAACACTTTCGGAGCGATAGTCACCTGGATGTTCTTATTTCCATCTAATGTCACATAGAATTGACCATCTGCGTTCCTATCTGCTGCAACGCCATTCACTTGCACACCTTTCACTTCTTTTTTTTTTATATAATCCTTTCCCGTCTTTGCCTGTGGGAACTTATCAAGGACTTTACCTGTTGCAACTTCGATAAACTTCAGTCCTGTAGCAGGGTCTACAACAACAGTTGTCGCTTCATAAATATTATCGGCTGTGAAAGGTAGATTGTTGTCAGCAGCCCAATTAACATAGTCGTCTTTCTTACCTGCCGGAACTATTAGATACACATCTTCAGCTATTCCGTAGAAAGCATCTGCGCCAATATTTGCAGGAGGCGTGTCAGATAAAAACGTGACTTCTTTAAGATTTGGATTATCAACAAAGGCACCAACACCTATTGATGTTACTTTCTCAGGGATTACAACAGAAGTAAGCTGTGTAGCGTCGAAGGCTCTTGTTCCAATCGTTAAAAGATTATCAGGTAATGAGACACTCTCCAGCCCTGAATATTGAAAAGCATGGCTACCAATAGACGTAACACTTTGAGGTATTACGATTGATTTCAAACTCGTAGAATAACGCAAAAATGTTGCAGGAATAGAAATCATATTGTCCGGCAAAGTAATATTCTTTAGGCTCTCACAAGAAGCAAGACTGCTATTGTTAAGGCTTGTAATTGAATTCGGCAAATTGATAGTCTCCAAAGACTCTGCAAGAAAAAATGCAGAATCATCAATAGTAGTAAGACCATCAGGTAATTTAACATTCTTCACAAAAAGAGAATGAGCAAATGAATGTTCACCTATAGTCTTAACACTGGCTGGCAGTTCATAAACCTCGTCAGGCTTTGCATTAGGATAAGCAACTAATTTAGCCATCTCTTTATCAAAGAGAGCGCCAGCGTCAGATTTGAAATGAGCACTTAATGCATCAACTTCGAACTCTACTAATTCAGTGCAGAACCAAAATGTCGTTGTCAGCTTTATATCCTCAACACTAGCCGGAAGAATTATTTTTGTCAGCTTTGAACCCATGAAAGCTCCTGACGCAATAGACAGTACACCATCAGGTATCTTATATTTATCGACTTTACCCGGAGGACAATAAATCAGAACTTCTTCCTCTTTATCAAAAAGAACCCCACCAATAACTGAAAATTCAGGATGACCGTCCTCTACAAATTCTGCTAGATTAGTTGCCCACATAAACATACGGGTATCAAGTGTTGTTATCTCATGAGGTAATGCAAATGATGTTTCATCGCTTCCATTAGGATAAGCAACTAATACTGTCAGGTCTTTATTAAATAGAACGCCATTTACTGATGCAAACTTAGCATTAGCACTTTCTACATTGAAGGATTTCACTTCCGGACAACCATAGAAGGCATTATTGCCTATTGTTGCAAGCGTGGATGGGATATTTACTACACCAAGTTCCCAACTACCCATAAAGGCATTGTTACCAATCACCCGAACTCCTTCCGGGATTGTTATTTCTTTTAATGCAACACAAGCTCGGAACGCATCATTTCCAATAGTGGTCAGGGTCGTTGTATTAATGGTCACACTAACAAGACTTGAGTCCAACCCAAACGCATACGATCCAATAGTTTTAAGGCCTTCAGATAAAACAACACTTCTCATTCCTTGAGAACGATAGAAAGCATAAGCACCAATAGACTCAACTTTGTAATCGTTACCTCCGAATGGGACAGTTGATGGGACAGTTATATCTCCGGAATAGTTGCCTCTCGCAACTTCTACAATCTTGTTTGCAGCATTTGTTATTCGATAGTTAAGAACACCATCAGTAAAGGTGTCTCCATTTTCCTGCCCGCAAATATTACCAACAGCAACAACAAGGGCAATTAGTAATAAGTAAAACTTAGTTCTCATAATCTTTTTTGTTTTTAAATGAATTATTAGGGATTAATTAGGGATTCTAGGGATTAATTAGGGACTCTTTTTTGCTTGTCGTACTATAGAGACGTGCGACAGGCTGCCGCAAAAATAGAAATTTAAATAGGGATTTAAAAGAGATAAAAGGATTTTTTTAAGCACAAAAGCCATTCTATATGTTTAGAATGGCTTTTCATTTTAATCAAAATACACGTAAATAATATAGAAACGCTTTGCCTTAATTTCTTACTAAAGAAAAGACTGTCATACCTGTTTCGTCAACTAAAATTACTTCATTTTTATTCGCTCCTCCTTTTACATAGGCTACTTTGTTGAAGGCACGCAATACCTTGCTTTCCTTTTCCATATCAGGGCAAGCCATCATGGTTGTAGCCGGCATTGTGAGTCTGATTGCCGAAGCATCGGATTCGTCTAACATAATTTGCGAATTGAAGTTATTGCAACCTGCTTTGCCGCTCACTCTATTCTCGTCTAGATTGAATTCAAAGTAAGGCGTGTTGTTCATCTCAATTGCTTCACCTTGCAGTGCAGTGAGTGTCCATCGTCCATCTAATTGAGATGCTACGATTTTCTTCTGTCCACATGAAGCGAGTGTTCCAACTAATGCAAAACCAATCAAAAAGTTTGATACTATTCTTTTCATAATCTTATCTAAAATATTTTTTGTTTATAACGTCACTGTTAACATAGATGCAGGAAGTCGGCAGATGCTGCTTGCGATTATGCATTTTAGTTTTTATTAACTAAAAAAGGCACTCTTGCTGTGTAATGCTTGATACCCGCATAGCGTCTTCGTTTTAGGAGTTTAGTTTATTCTTTTATCTTTGCGATACAGACTTAATTTCAATATCTAATTTATGTATAATAGTTCTTTTCGTTTATTTCCCGTATGTGCGTTGATTCTTCTTTTTTCCCTGTCTTTTTCCTGTAAACAAAAAGGTGCTTCGGAAAAGGTGTATGATGAGTGGGCGGATAGTCTGCAATGTGTGTATCAATATGGCATTTGCACAGATTCGCTTGATGTGACGGAATATCTGATAAAGAGCGGGGATAGCCAGTCTACTATCTTTGCATCGCTTGGGTTTAGCCCTTTTATGTCGGACAGTATAAGTCGTTCGGTGTCGCATATATTAGAGCCTACCAGATTGCGCGCTGGAATGCGTTATTATACTTTCACAACTCAGGATAGCGCGGCGACAATCCAACATATAGCTTTTGCAAGAACGCTTACAGACTATGCCGTGATTGACTTAACGCAGGATACAGTGGCGGTGACGACATACAGCAAGCCTATAACGTTGAAGCGTAAGTATCTGGAGGGAACGCTTAATTCGTCTCTCTGGAATGTGATAAAGGCAGAAGGTGGCGATCCATTGCTTGCGTTGAAGTTGTCCGATGTTTATGCTTGGCAGATAGATTTCTTTGATGTCAAGGATGGTGATTCGTTTAAGGTTCTGTATGATGTCGCCTATATTGACGATACTACGTCCTTAGGTGTGTCGAAGATTCATTCGTCTATCTTTACGCACCGTAATAAACCGTTTATAGCAATTCCATTTGAGCAGGATAGCATCTCTGAATACTTTGACGAGGAAGGGAATAGTCTGCGTAAGGCATTCCTCAAAGCGCCCTTGGATTTCTTTAGGATTACTTCGCGCTTCTCTAATTCACGTATGCATCCGGTACTAAGGATACGCAGAGCGCATCATGGAGTAGATTACGCCGCTCCAACAGGCACACCGGTGAGAAGTATCGGTGCAGGGTCTGTCATAGAAAGAAGCTATCAGGCGAATGGCGCAGGCAATTTCATTAAGATTAAACACAATGCTGTGTACACTACAACTTATATGCACTTGAGCAGATTTGCAGCAAATCTCGCTGTCGGCAAGACTGTACAGCAAGGCGAGGTGATTGGCTATGTTGGTTCGACAGGCTTGTCTACCGGTCCTCATCTGGATTTCAGAGTGCATAAGAATGGTCAGCCGATTGATCCATTGCAGATGGATGCTCCCCCGTCGTTGCCTGTTAAGCCGGAGCTGATGGATAGCTTTATGATTATAAAGAATACCGTGTTGGCGGAATTGGATAGTCTTAGTATAAATTATAAACCGCTATAATACTATTAACCACATATGAAATTTTTAGGGAATCTTCTTTGGCTTATCTTCGGAGGTATTATAATAAGTATACAGTACTTAATCTCCAGCCTTCTTATGATGATTACGATTATTGGTATTCCGTTCGGACTTCAAACCTTGAAGCTCGCGATGTTAGCGTTATGGCCTTTTGGCAGCGATGTGACTCCCGGTCGTAATGATGGAGGATGCCTGTCAGTGTTTATGAATGTGTTCTGGATTCTATGTGGAGGAATATGGATTTGTATTTCGCACTTAATCTTTGGGACATTTCTTTGCATCACAATAATTGGTATCCCATTCGGATTACAACACTTCAAAATGGCAAAGCTGGCTCTTACCCCTTTTGGCAAGAATATACAGTAAGGCTTAGTCGATAGAGATTTGCTCTACGCTTATATAGTGAGACAGGAAGATAGATGCAGCCTCTGAGAATTTATCGGCTGATTCGGTAGTAAGGAAACGGCAGGAGCCATTCTTCGTCAGCTTATTATCCATGCTTGGGTGACGCTTGAGGTAGTCTTTCAAGCTCTCTGCCACTCTTCTCCCCTGTAAGAATAAGGTTATGCCTTCGGGCAGGAATTCGCGAATCTTATCCTCCAACAAAGGATAATGCGTGCAACCGAGTACTAATGTGTCTATTTGTGGGTCTTTCTCCAACAACTCTGTCAGGTATTTCTTCACAAAGTAATCTGCTCCCGGTAGATCAAACTCGTTATTCTCGACTAAAGGAACCCACATCGGACAGGCTTGTCCTATAACAATCATATCGGGATACATCTTGGCAATCTCCAACTCATACGAACGGGAAGTGATTGTGCCTGTCGTCCCCAATACACCGATATGTTTAGTTTGACTTATTGACTTGAGGATTTCGACAGTCGGCCTGATTACTCCCAATACTCTCCGCTCGCCATCGAGATTAGGCAGGTCATTCATTTGAATAGAACGAAGAGCTTTTGCAGAAGCCGTATTACAAGCGAGGATGACTAATTGACAGCCTTGTTCAAACAATTTAATTACAGCTTGTCGTGTAAAGCGATAGACTACTTCAAAAGAGCGTGTACCATAAGGCGTCCGTGCATTATCCCCGAGATATATGTAATCGAAATCCGGCATTTCCTTCCTTATTTCGTCAAGGATGGTAAGTCCTCCATATCCGGAATCGAAGATTCCTATCGGGCCTGCTTCTTTTGAAAAATCTGACATATTATATACAAGTGTATTGAATAAAAAAAGGGATGCCTCTCAATTGAATGAGCAACATCCCTTTTATATTATAAGTTCTATTATTATCTCAAGCCTAATTTAGCTCTAACTAAAGGAGTCGCGTCAATTACGTTTGAACCCATATAAAGCATAGCAGCAGGATCAATGATACAAGTGTATCCATTTTCAGAACCAACCGCGTTTATAGCATCTCTCAACTTTTGTTGAATAGGTTGAATTAATGCGCTTTGTTGAGTTTGTACATCTTGTTGAGCTACCGGAACGAAGTTCTCCATACGAGAGCGGATATCTTCAATTTCCTGCATTCTTCTCATTTTGATATTGTCAGTCAAAGAATCTTGTTGAGCGATATAAGCTGTATATTTATTTCTATATTCTTCTTCCATTTGTCTCAACTCATTCTCATACTTGCTGTTCAAATCAGCCAATTGTGTTTCCATTGCGGAATATTCTGGCATTGCAAAAAAGAGTTCTTGAGTATTAACATACGCAAGTTTAACATCTTGAGCAAAAAGTCCCATTGGGATGATTAAAAACAATAAGATAATAAATTTCTTCATTTTTTATTCTGTTTATTCTGTTATTATTTCGGATTAAAGCGCACAAATATAACCATTTATTTGGAATATCCTAATTGGAATATCCCAACTTAACCAATACTTCATTACTAATGTCTATTTGCGGTGAAGCAAAAATGATACTCATGGCAGAAGCACGGTCTAAAACAAGCTGATATCCTTGTTGTTCGGAGAGTTCCTTAACGGCATTATAGATATCGTCTTGTATAGGTCGCATCAAACTTTCACGCTTCTTATAAAGCTCGCCGTCTGCACCAAAATACCTACGTTTAAGGTCTTGCGCCTCTTGCTCTTTTTTTATAATCGCTTCTTCTCTCTGCGTTTTCATTTCAGGAGATAGAAATACAAGATCGCTTTGGTACTGTCTGTACATATTTTGAGCCTCTTGTTGAAGAAGTTCTACTTCATTCTGCCATTTCTCGGAAACCTGACTTAGTTGTTCGTTAGTCATTTCATACGCCGGTATATTCCTAAAGATATACTCCATATCAATTAAAGCATATTTTTGTCCGAATGCTGCGAATGAACATAAAAACATTAAACTACATAGGGCAATAATTCTCTTCATAATACTTTTCCTTTCATTAAATTGATTTACCTTATGACTGCAAATATAGGATAGCGTTTAGTCCGGCTCTCCTAAAGAACGTTAATTTAGAACTCCTGTCCTATAACAAAGCTAAACTTACTTCCGTTACGTTGTCCGTTCCCACCATAGTTTGGAACATCGAAACCATATCCCCAGTCGATACCCATCAAACCGATCATCGGCAAGAAGATACGAACACCAAAACCTGCTGAACGTTTTAAGTCGAATGGATTAAATTGTCCTAAATCTGTCCAAGCATTACCAGCCTCTACGAATGCAAGACCATATATTGTGGAAGAAGGCTCTAACAAGAAAGGATAACGCACCTCCATACCTAAGCGGGAGTAAGCATAGCCATACGATGCATATCCACCATTACCGGCGAGACTACCATTCTCATAACCTCTTAATGCAATCGTTTCTGTTGCATACTGTCCTGAATAACCACTCATTCCATCACCTCCGACATAGAACGTTTCAAAAGGCGAGCGCTTTTCTTCATTATATGCTCCCAAGAATCCATATTCTACACGAGCCATAAGCACAGGTGTACGTTTTACCGCCATAGGTGCTAAAGGAGAGAATATTTTTGCTTTGAACTTCCATTTATGATACTCAATCATACGATACCTCTCATCAGTAGGCAGTGAAGCATAATCCTTATTTTCCCACAATGAATAAGGAGGAGTCGCTGCAACAGAGAATGAGAATTGCGAACCATAGCGAGTATATAACGGATTATCGATAGAATTACGTTGGAATAATAATTCTAAGTTGATATTGTGACTTGTTCCATTTCTTACAAGGAAATAATCCCAATCCTTCATACTATACATCTGATAGTTTAGTGTTGCCATAAATTGGAAATAGTCATCCGGCCATCTTAACCTTTTACCATAACCTATAGAAAGACCAAGCATCGTCATATATTTGTCCGGATTTAAGGCTGCATCATAGTTCATATAGCTACCGCCATAACCACCACCATAGCCACCGCCATATCCTCCTCCATAACCTCCTCCATAACCGCCGTAACCACCATATCCCATATAAGGATCCATGTAATAGCTGTTTTGAGACAGATAATTACTACTAATGTCTGTCATCTTAGAGAAGTATGTAGTTACAGATAAAGTATTAGGTCTTTTACCTCCAAACCAAGGATCTAAGAAAGAAACACTATATGACTGATAATATCGTCCGTTTGTTTGTCCGCTAAGCGTTAGTGATTGTCCGTCTCCTTGTGGGATAATACCTTTATAAGTACTTGGATTCAAAAGATTATTAATAGAGAAGTTTGTAAACCTCAAACTTACCCTACCGATAACACCAGTTTGTCCCCAACCTGCAGAGAATTCTATCTGGTCACTAGCCTTAGTCGCAAGATTATATTCTATATCTACAGTTCCATTCTCTCCATCAGGAATAGGGTTTGGAACCAAGTTTTCAGGGTCGAAGTGTTGCATCTGCGCGATTTCACGAATAGAACGCATTAAATCTTCTCTACTGAACAACATCCCCGGCTTAGTACGTAATTCACGACGAACAACATCTTCATAAACCCGATCATTACCATTGATGATAACTCTATTAATTGTTGCCTGTGGTCCCTCTTGAATACGAATCTCTAATGTGATAGAGTCATTTTGTATATCTATTTCCACAGGGTCTGCACTAAAGAACAAATAACCATTGTTATAATAAACATTAGCCATTGCATCTTCGTCCATGGTCAAACGTTCAATAAGCTTTTTTTGATTGTAGACCTCTCCTGGTTTCATGCCAAGTACTGCAGACAAATAGTCTGTTGCATAATGAGTGTTACCTACAAATCGGATATCTTTTAAGAAGTATTGTTGTCCTTCTTCTATATCAATAAAGACATCAACTCTTTTCTCGTCAAAACTCACAACGCTATCTGTTACTAGAATAGCATCACGATATCCTTTTTCATTATATTTTGCAATTATGTTTTTCTTATCATTTTCATACTCGTCTGTAGTAAATTTCTTTGTGCTGAATATTTCACGGATACTTGTTTTGAAGTCGCGTTTAGGAGCAAACTTTTCATTCGTCTTCTTCATCGCTCTCTTCAAATCACGATCAGTCAAGGCATCATTTCCTGAAGTAAATACGGTTAACTTTCGTCTTTTCGTTTTTATTAATATTAATATCAACAACAACTTCACCCTCACGAGAGATGTCATCTTTTTGAACAATTTCAACATCGACGTTCTTAAACCCTTTGCCATCGAAATAGCGTTGAATAAGAATTTCGGCTCTATTCATTAGGTTTGGAGTAATCTGGTGTCCCTTACGTAAGCCGACTCTTGTCTCAAGTTCCTCACGCTCTCCTTTCTTAACTCCATTATAGTTGAGTTCAGAGATACGAGGCCTTTGTCTAAGTTGGATTTCCAACCAAACTTGATCTCCCTCTATTTTAGTCGCTAATATCTTAACGTCAGAAAACAATCCCTGTCTCCAGAAACGTTTAACCGCTGATGTGATTTCATCACCGGGAACTTCAACCTCATCGCCTACAGACAATCCAGAGAATCCAATCAATACATAATCTTCATAAGTCCCTTTTACACCGGTAACCTCAATGTCGGCTATTTTATAGCGTCTAGGAGACAAAGAGTAAGAAACAACCGGAACCTCAACCGGACTTTCAACTTTTGTAGAGTCGCTCTCCTGAGCATCGACACTAAATGCCATGCATAAAGAAAACAAAAACAGTACTATTCTTTTGTACATATATAAACAGCTCTTATTATCAGATTAATTGCTCGCTTGTTTTACCAAAACGTCTTTCACGTTGTTGATAATACAATATCGCATCATATAGTTCTTCTTCTCTAAAATCCGGCCAAAAGGTATCGGAGAAAAACAATTCGGCATAAGACGCTTGCCATAAAAGGAAGTTACTTATGCGCTTTTCTCCTCCCGTTCTAATCAACAGATCAGGGTCAGGAATATTCTTTGTTGTCAGATATTTCGAGACCATGTCCTCAGTTATATCTTCCGGAGTTATTTCTTTTCTCTCAACTTTTGTCGCCAGCTCTTTTGCGGCCTCTACTATTTCCCAGCGTGAGGAGTAGCTTAGTGCAAGAACAAGCGTTGTCCCTGTGTTGCCCGATGTCTGTTTGATACAGTCTTGCAACACAGCATACGCTCCTTCCGGCAATCGCGTCAGGTTTCCTATTGCCATTAGACGAACATTGTTTGCAATCAGATCAGGCGTTTCTTTCTGTATGGCACTAACCAATAAGCTCATTAATGCCTGAACCTCTTCTTGTGGCCTGTTCCAGTTTTCGGTTGAGAAGGTGTACATCGTGATGTACTTTAAACCGATAGAAGTAGCAGCTTCCAATACCTTACGAACAGAAATGACACCTTCCTGATGACCATAGCTACGGTCTTCACCGCGCTCTTTAGCCCATCGTCCATTTCCATCCATAATTATTGCCACATGCTGCGGCAACTGACTTATATCTATTTTTTCTTTCAACGACATTTTATTTTCTACGTCTTCTAATTCATCTAGAAAGCCGGATATTGTTACATGGTACGGCTCGAGGACCAAAATCCCATGTTACAGAGAACAGCAGCATCGAATACAAATCATTATTCTTAAGCCAACTCTTATCCATATTATAAGGGTTATCCAACAAGGAGTTCCATTCGTTCGTATTGTCTAAATTATCTCCAAACAATTTACGGAAAGAGAACTCTAATCCCAGATTTACCCTATTCATTACTTTATATTTAGCACCTACGCCTAAAGGCATATTCAGTCCTACAAAAGTTTGATCTCCCGGTGCAACAGTAACGCCTAATCCAAACAGAGCATAAGGGGTAATCCTCTGAGTGTTCATGTAAGCATACTTATCGCTATAAGGGAAGAAGTTAAACTCCAGTTGTCCACCTAAATCAATCAGACTGCGACTAAAAGACGCTTGGGCATTGTTAGGAAAAACATTATCTAACCCTTCTGTACTACCAGAAACATTAGCCCAAGCCAAATTGCCTTTAAAAGCCCATCTGAAGTTATGGTTATAACGGAAAACTCCACCAAAAGCAGGGTTCATTCCTTTGAAAAGAGTGTTCCTGTTAGCATCCCCCATATAAAAGGAACCGCCAGCAAGCCCACCAATTTCGAACTTATACTCCTGCGCACACAATGCGAAAGAGATAAACAAAAATAAAATCGTTTTTATCAGTCGTTGAAAAAAAGAAGTCGTAGTCATAATTGTTAATCTTGATAATACTATGCCTTCTTTATTTAACGATGAAGCTACCATAAAAGTATAATTCAATGGTAGGAAGTTCTACTTCTCGAATCCAAGTCTGTTTATACGTCCTACCCAAAGGTCGCCCAAATCATTACCGCTATTCCTTTCTTTTCCTCCGAAAAGAAATAGATTATTCGTATTCTTATCGACAATGGCAGACGCAAAAGCTCTTGCCTTGAACTCGTCAGGCATAAGAACTAATGACGACGTCTTCGTCCATGTTATTCCTCTATCTTTTGATAAATAAATATCCTTATACGCTTTGCCAGAACTATCAACGCCTCCTACCAAGAAGAGCGCATCATCATATTCTACAACAGAAAGTCCCTCGCTCGCTTCAAAAGAAGTCGACGACGATTCTTTAATCACAGCCCATGAACGCCCGTCCATCGTTGCCCATGCTGTATTTACAAGGGTGTTTTCTGCATTTCTACCTCCTACAAGCAAAAGATGCTCACGAAACATTGAATTATGTGAGATTGCTCCAAAGCCGGAGATTGGGAATCCATTGTGTATTACGTTTCCTTCAATCCATTCACCATCCTTATTAAGGCTTGCGAAATGAAGGCTTCCATTCTTGTTGATTATCGCTGCAAGAGCTGAAGGACGCCTTGCGACGGTCTCTTCTTTCACTATTCCTAATATTGATACAATAGAAGGAGCGTTTGATACCGCACTCCAATCAGCACCATTTGTTGAACGATACAATTCGCCTGTTTTAGCAGGAGCATATAGAGTACCTTCATAGTCCACTATCTGCGAAAGAATCAATTGTCCACTAGGCAATCCGTTTACATCTACGGAAGTCCATGCTGTTGGATTTGATACAAGGGCACGTTCCAACTTGTATGCTCCGCCATTCGCGAGATACATATAGAAATACTCATTGCCTCCATCGACAACAGGAATTACTTTACGTTCTTCTGCCGATGTAAGACTTGCGATATTATTCCACACCATTGAATCAGGCACTACCTGATGAATATTTACCTGTGCAGTATATTCTTTTGTGTTAATGCCATTGAAGGCAGTTACAACCATCAACACTTTATCGGAGAAGTTCAGAGAGTCTGTTCCATTCCAGATAGTTAATGAGTCGTTAACAGCACTCTGCATTACTTTGATTGATGATACACCAATAGTTGTTGAATACTCAATCGTTGCAACGACCTCTTCCACCTTTGTTCCATAAGGAAGGGAATCATGATTGAATATTCTACCATTGATTTGATCAATAATAAACTTTGTTGAACTAAGTACAGGAATAGAATCGTGAGACAATCTAAACGAACTTATTTGGCTGTCGGGTACTAAATCAAGTTCATACTCTGAATCAGACCCAAGACATGATGGTAGAAGCAAAGTCAAACACCCAGTTAGAAATAATACTATCTTATTCTTCATCAAAACTCTATTTGTTGCGTATAAAGACACAAAAGTAGAACTATTTTTGGCTTAATACTCTATTGTGATTATAATTTATAATATTTTAGCCTCATTCACTTTTGTTATCAACTCTTTTTATTCTCTCGTTTTTTGCAATAGGATATAATCCAACAAGGTTGTCGCAGTCATTGCCTCAACGATGGGCACTGCGCGAGGCAAAACACATGGGTCATGCCTTCCTTTTACTTTCAAGACAGTTTCTTCGGCGTCGGAGGTAACCGTCTCTAGTTCGCGGAGCACTGTTGCTACTGACTTGAACGCTACACGGAAGTAAATATCCTCTCCGTTTGATATACCACCTTGTATACCTCCAGAATTATTGGTGCGTGTACGGATTGTACCATTGTCGTTGTAGAATATGTCGTTTCTTTCTGAGCCACGATATATTGCAGCATCAAAACCATCGCCATATTCGAAGCCTTTCACGGCGTTTATTGTCAGCATTGCATGACCTAAAGCAGCATGGAGTTTGCCGAAGGCAGGTTCTCCCAATCCTACAGGGACGCCCGTTGCTACGCAGGTTATTATTCCTCCGATTGTGTCGCCTTGGGATTTCACTTCGGTTATTAAGTCCTCCATTGCCTTTGCCTTTGCAGGGTCGGGACAGCGAACGGCATTGCTTTCGGTCAGCGTCAAATTGTAATCCTTGTAGCTTCCTTCAAGACTTATCGCGCCAACCTGCGAGGTGTATGCTTGTATATATATATTGTATTGAGAAAGTATCTGTTTGGCTATTGCTCCTGCCACACAGCGCGAGATAGTTTCTCTTGCCGACGAGCGTCCGCCGCCGCGAGGATCGCGGATGCCGTACTTGCTCTGGTATGTGTAATCTGCATGAGAGGGACGATAGACATCCTTCATATTATCATAATCTGAAGAATGTTGATTCTTATTCCATACGATAAAACCGATGGGAGTACCGGTGGTCTTTCCGTTGTATATGCCGGAAAGGAATTGCACTTCGTCGTCCTCCTTGCGCGGAGTTGTTATATCGGATTGTCCCGGCTTACGACGGTTCAGCTCCTGCTGGATGGAAGCCATGTCAAGCTCAACACCTGCCGGACAACCGTCTATTATGCCTCCGATACCTGCGCCGTGCGACTCGCCGAATGTTGTCAGCTTGTAGATATTCCCAATTGTATTCATCGTAGTTTATATAATATGAAAGGACAACTGACAATCATTTGCGACGTTGTCAATTGCCCTCATTTATCAGTAATTATTCTTTATCGATTAGTGGCATCCGCCGCCGCTGCATCCGCAACCTTCGTGATCATGACCTTTTTGGTCTCCACAACCATCATTGCATCCACCGCCGCCATTGCCTTCACATCCGCAACCACAACCGCCACCCGGCTGAGCTGTCATCGCTGCGATTTCCTCAGCAGTAGCTTCGCGAACGTCAAGGATTGCGCCACTGAAGTGAAGAGTCTCACCTGCCAAAGGATGATTGAAGTCCATTACTACGACGTCAGCCTTAATTTCCGACACAGAACCGTTAAGTCTGTTACCGTTTGAATCCATCATAGGAACAATATTGCCTTCTTTGATAACTTCATCATCAAATTTGCCTTCCACTTCGAAAATGTTCTTTGGAAGTTCCACGACCGCGTCGTCGTCATACTCACCATAGGCATCTGCAGGTTTTATTGTAAAGTCAAATTTGTCACCAACGGCAAGGCCTTTCAGCTGATCCTCAAAAGCAGGGAGCATTGTGCCTGTTCCATAGATGAAACTTAGAGGAGCTTCGGTGGTTGCTTTCTCCATTAATTCTCTCTCTTCGCCTTCTCCGACATTCAGGTCGTATGTTACCGCAACGAATTTGCTTGCTGAAATTTTCATTTTGTATAAATTATTGTTTATTTGAATAATACCGCCAAAGGTAAGAATTATTTTTTATCGACAGCCTTTTTGAGAGCGTTCAATGCGCTTTCGATAGTTGCACGAGGGCATCCTATGTTCATTCGCATATAGCCTGTTCCGCCGGGCCCAAACATTGCGCCGTCGTTGAGGGCAAGTCTTGCATCATCTCTGAATAATTTCACTAAGTCAGCCTGCGACAAACCAAGTTCCCTGCAATCCAACCAAACGAGGAAAGATGACTGAGGAGGGTATGCTTTTATAGCAGAAATATGATGTTCGAGGAACGATTCGACGAAGCGAACATTCTCCATAACGTAGGTACGCATTTGCTGTAGCCATTCTGCTCCGTAAGTATACGCTGCTGTGGTTGCCTCGTAGGCGAAGATTGTGCCGTCAGACAATTCGCCGGCTTGGAGGAATTTGTAAAACCTTTCACGCAAGGCATCGTTGGGAACGATTGAGTACGACGATACGATTCCTGCGATATTGAAAGTCTTGCTCGGCGCCATAAATGTGATACTGCAATTCGCTGCCGCCTCGGATACGCTTGGAAAAGGGTGATGCTTGAATTGGGGATAGACAATCTCTGCATGAATCTCGTCAGAAACAACAAGGATATTATGCTTCACGCAAATGTCTGCCAATTTCGCCAACGTATCCTTACTCCAAACTATTCCGGCAGGATTGTGAGGACTACAAAGGATAAGCACCTTGCATTTATCATCGATTATAGATTCCAGATGTTCAAAATCCATCTCGTAGCCGCTGTCCGTAAGTTTTAGGGGATTATCAACCACCTCTCTTTTCATATCTTCGGGCACAAGGCGGAAAGGATGATACACGGGTGGTTGGATAATAACCTTGTCACCCGGCTTGGTGAAGCATTGCAACACGAACCCAAGCCCCTTTACGATACCCGGGATATAACTGATCCACTCACGCTTCACCGACCAATTATGCTTATACTGTACCCACGTCGTGATACTGTCGTAGTATTCATCACCGGCAAATGGATAGCCGAACACCTCGTGCTCACAACGCTTGCGGAGGGCATCAATTATAAAATCGGGAGTACGGAAATCCATATCCGCCACCCACATCGGCGTCAAATCACTGCGTCCGTAGCGTTCGTCCAATTTGTCAACCTTTATACAATTAGTTCCCTTGCGGTCTATTATTTCGTCAAAGTTGTATTGTTTCATATAGGATATTTTTAGTTATTATTTCCTTTAAATATTAGAACTGGTTGCGCCCTTTGCCTTTTCGCGTTGCAATTTTTGGCGCAGCTTCAGAGGAGTACGCTTTGTCTAAGCCTTGCAAAATGAGCATAGAGCCGACGAATCCGAAAGACCTACCGCTTTTGCGACCTCAGTCAGACTCTCGTTAGTCTCTCCGAGCAAGTCATAGACGCCGAGAAGAGTATAATGGTAAACCCATTCGTTCACAGTCTGCCCTGTAAGAGCACGAACTGTTAAGTTCATGTCAAGCTTGTTGAGCCCCATCGCATCTGCATATTTGCCCAGCGGCGCCCATCCGAATTTTCTTATGAGTGCAGCAAAAACGTCAACAAATTCATTCCCTGTCAGAACGTTATGATGTTCGTTCAGGATTATTCCCTTCTCCACTTCTTCGTCTGTCAGTTCGCGTCTGAAATGAAACAAGATTACTTATCTTGCAGAGTATTTTCTATACAAAGAATCCATGATTAAAAAGTTTACGGTGTTTACGGTGCTGCGAATATAGGGAAAATAAGCTCTCCCCTCCCTTTCGCATTGATATTTATTTACCAGGAATATTCTGACAGTAAATTCGCACCGGAGCGAAAGGGCAAAAAGAATGGGGATTATCCAAAAGTTCGGATAATCCCCATTCAAGAGAATTCTATTTATTCAAAAAAGATGATTACATCATACCGCCCATGCCCGGATTCATCGGAGGCATTGGAGCAGGAGTATCCTCTTTCTTGTCAGCGATCACACATTCTGTAGTTAAGAACATACCGGCAATCGAAGCTGCATTTTCCAAAGCTACGCGAGTAACCTTAGCAGGGTCGATAACGCCTGTTGCGCAAAGGTTTTCGTAGATGTCCTTGCGAGCATTGTATCCATAGTCGCCTTTTCCTTCTTTTACCTTTTGAACTACTACAGCACCTTCTTTTCCTGCGTTAGCAACGATTTGGCGAAGAGGTTCTTCGATAGCGCGCTTCACGATTTCGATTCCTGTAGTCTCGTCTTCGTTGTCGCCCTTAAGCCCTTCCAACACTTCGATAGCGCGGATGTATGCTACACCACCACCAGGAACAGTACCTTCTTCGATAGCTGCGCGAGTTGCACTCAAAGCATCGTCTACACGGTCTTTCTTCTCTTTCATTTCAACCTCAGAAGGAGCACCGATGTAAAGAACAGCTACACCACCAGCCATCTTAGCAAGGCGCTCTTGTAGTTTTTCTTTGTCATAGTCAGAAGAAGTTGTTTCTATCTGAGCCTTGATTTGTCCGATACGAGATTGGATATTTTCCTTGTTGCCTGCGCCGTTTACGATGATAGTCGTGTCTTTGTCTACTGTTATCTTTTCAGCAGTACCAAGCATATCAATAGTTGCAGTCTCAAGCGACAAGCCAGTTTCCTCAGCGATAACAGTTGCGCCTGTAAGGATTGCGATATCTTCAAGCATAGCCTTGCGACGGTCGCCGAATCCAGGAGCTTTCACTGCACATATCTTCAACGAACCGCGAAGACGGTTCACAACCAATGTTGTAAGAGCTTCGCTATCGATATCCTCAGCGATAATCAAAAGACCACGACCGGATTGAACTGTTTGCTCAAGAATAGGAAGAAGTTCTTTCAATACTGAAATTTTCTTGTCGTATACCAAGATGTATGGGTTCTCGAATTGGGCTTCCATCTTTTCAGTATCAGTCACGAAGTAAGGAGAGATGTATCCGCGGTCGAATTGCATACCTTCCACAACTTCAACAGTTGTTTCAGTTCCTTTTGCTTCTTCAACAGTGATTACGCCTTCTTTCTTTACCTTCTTCATAGCCTCAGCGATAAGTGCTCCGATAGTCTCGTCGCCATTTGCTGAAATCTTAGCTACGTTTTCAATCTTATCAAGACTGTCGCCGATAGCCTCAGCTTGGTCTGCAATCTTCTCCACAACTTTAACGACAGCTTTGTCAATACCGCGCTTAAGATCCATTGGATTAGCACCTGCTGTAACGTTCTTCAAACCTACGCTGATGATTGATTGAGCAAGTACGGTTGCAGTAGTTGTTCCGTCACCTGCATTATCGTTAGTCTTCGAAGCAACTTCTCTAACTAGTTGCGCACCCATGTTCTCGAAAGGACAAGAGCATTCAACTTCACGAGCAACAGTTACACCGTCCTTTGTGATATGAGGTGCACCAAAGTTTTTTTGGATAATTACGTTACGACCTTTAGGTCCTAATGTTACCTTTACAGCATTAGCCAACTCGTCAACACCTTTCTTCAAAAGGTCGCGAGCTTCCATATTAAATAAAATTTCTTTAGCCATTTTTATTATGATTTTATTATTGTTTCAGGGAATAATATTTAGATTATCGCTAAGATATCAGACTGACGCATGATAAGATATTTTCCGCCGTCCAATTCGATTTCTGTTCCGGCATACTTTCCGTATAGAACAGTATCTCCGTTCTTCACTACCATATCCTCGTCTTTTGTTCCATTACCTACGGCAACGATTTCGCCTTGCAATGGTTTTTCTTTAGCCGTGTCAGGGATAATGATTCCGCTAACTGTTTTCTCTTCTGCAGCTGCAGGCTTAACAAGCACTCTGTCTGCTAATGGTTTAATGTTCATGTCTATTGTATTTTAAAGTTGTTAATAATAACTTATTTAAGTGCGCTTATTGAGCGCACGTTACTATATATACTAATATTGTGCCAAAAGAAGAAGCCGTCATCCGTCTGTCATTTCTTCAGCAGAACAAAGCCGACGACTGACAGAATGTCGTATTCATTAAATATTAATCTATCTGCCCTCTATTAGTGAAAGGAAATGCCGGTCGTGGAACGGAGAATCTATCAGCGGTTGTCAGCTCGTTTGTCAGTAAAAGAAAAACCGCTTACTATCTATTGATAATAAGCGGTATATTTCTGTTGTCTCACAAGGATTCGAACCTTGACAGGCAGAACCAAAAACTGCAGTGCTACCATTACACCATGAGACAAGCAATGCTTCAAAAGCGATGCAAATGTAAAATCTTTATTTTAATTATGCAACCCCCCGAGCGGTTTTTATTACTTAGCGATCAAAAGGAAATAGTTCTTTTTCCCTTTTTGAACGAGCAAATACTTGTTTTCCAGCAGATACAAGGTATCTATTGTTGCGTCAGCTTCTGCTAACTTTTCTTTGTTTATACTTACGCCTCCTGCTTGAACCATCTTTCTCATCTCTCCCTTAGAAGAAAAAACTTGTGCTTTATCAGTAAATAAGTCAGATGCTTTTACTCCGGCAGACAATTCGCTTGCAGAGATTTCGAATTGAGGAACACCCTCGAATATTGCTAATAGAGTTTCTTCGTCAAGTTTCTTTAGTTCTTCTGATGTAGAATTACCAAATAGGATGCTTGATGCTTCGACCGCTGCGTCATAGTCTTCTACTGAGTGAACCATAGTGGTTACTTCTTTTGCCAAACGTTTCTGCAATGCACGAAGATGAGGTGCTTCCGCTTGTTCCGCTTCTAATGAGGAAATTTCTTCCCTGCTTAGGTCTGTGAATATCTTGATGTATTTAGCAGCGTCAGCATCACTTACATTAAGCCAGAATTGATAGAATTTGTATGGCGAAGTATATCTGCGGTCTAACCAAACATTTCCTGATTCGGTCTTACCGAATTTTCCTCCGTCTGCCTTAGTGATAAGCGGACAAGTTAAGGCAAATGCCTCTCCTCCCAATTTACGACGGATAAGTTCCGTTCCGGTAGTGATATTACCCCATTGGTCCGAGCCACCCATCTGAAGACGACAGCCTTCGTGCTCATACAAGAACAGGTAGTCGTATCCCTGCAATAGTTGGTATGAGAATTCAGTGAACGACAGACCGACATTAGATTCCGAACTAATACGCTTCTTCACAGAGTCCTTTGCCATCATATAATTAACGGTAAGGTGCTTCCCTATGTCACGGATAAAGTCAAGGAATGAGTACTCCTTCATCCAGTCGTAATTGTTTACCAACTTAGCTGCGTTAGGCATATCTGAATCGAAGTCCAAGAATTTAGCTAATTGCTTCTTCAGACTATCTTGGTTATGGCGCAGAGTTACTTCATCCAACAGATTGCGCTCCGACGACTTCATTGACGGATCGCCAATCATACCTGTCGCACCACCAATAAGGGCAATCGGACGATGACCTGCGCGTTGTAAATGCTTAAGCATCATAACGCCAACCAAGTGACCGATATGTAGAGAATCAGCCGTAGGATCTATACCTACATAAGCCGAAGTCAGTTCCTTTTGTAATTGTTCTTCTGTACCCGGCATCATATCATGTACCATGCCTCTCCATTTTAGTTCTTCTACAAAGTTCATCGTTGTAATATCTTCTGTGTTAATTTATTTGATTGCAAAGGTACTACTTATTTTTTATCTCTTTCTCTTTTGGTAAGGGCAATAAGGTAAAAACCTTGCTCACATTCCTCTCTAAGGCAGCAGAGAAAGTTTCAATAGTAATGCCTAATGCTTCCGATAGCTTCGAATAAACATCATATATATTAATATCTGCCTCGTCTGTCTCTGCGAGTAAAGAATCCTGCCATGCAATCTGCAAAGCCTTCGGATTAAACTCCCGACCAAAAGACAGCATGAAGCCATGCGATATAAGTTGCCGAGCTAATTGTTCATTTCCTCTAAAGCCGTGTATTACCCATTGCTCCTTTGGCATCAGCTCCTTCTTTATAGCGACCAGATCATCCCATGCCTTAACGCAATGGATTATTAGAGGTTTGCGTAATTCCTCTGACAATATAGCCTGTGCGATAAAGGCCTCTCTTTGTATATCCAATGATACTCCCCTTAGTTTATCAAGTCCGGCTTCACCAATGGCAACAATATTCGGATGATTAAGAAATTCCTTTAACAATTGTAGCTGCCGCTCCTTATCCTTAATATACCAAGGATGTATTCCACATGAATAATAACGGTTGGGGGATAAAGAATGTAATCCTCCTGCATCAATATTTATATTGACAATCAAAAGGTCGCCTGATTGTGTAGAATGGTGAGTATGTATATCGATGGCGGTCATGACACTTATGGAACAGGGTCATATCCACTGCCGCCCCACGGGTGACAACTTAAAATCCGTTTCGTAGCAAGACAAAGCCCTTTTATCGGACCATGTTTCTTGAGAGCCTGCACAGCGTATTCCGAACAAGTAGGAGTATACCTGCAGGATGCCGGAGTCATTGGAGAGATACAGTATTTGTAGAAGTAAATCGGCAACAGTAATAAGTTGACAACAAACCGCTTCATTCTACTTTCCCCGAAAGTTGTGTAATTGCTTTTTTCATCGCCTTCTCTATTGTAGAATATGAATGAACTTCCTTATCAAGGTATAGAAAGGCAACTAAAAGACTTTTGTCCTTTGCTTGTAGGTGTGCGACCAAATCCGTTTTTTGCAGGCGATATGCCTCACGTATCAGTCTTTTAATTTTATTTCTTTTTACTGCCCGTTTGAATTTCTTCTTTGAGACGTTTGTTAATATGGAAACGGGAGCAAGACCTTCTTTTTCTTCGGTTGACAAATAAATAACCCGTAGTGGAAACGACACAAAAGATTGTCCTTTCTCGAACAACAAATCAATATATCGCTTCCACGACAGGCGTTCCTCTTTGGTGAGGGTAAACCTTTTATCTGTCATTATTTCTTTTTGGAGCCCAACTCTTTCTTTAGGAACAAATCCAATGCAGCTGTCATAGAAGGAGCTTCAGAAGAAGGAGCTTCAATGTCCAGACGCAAGCCTGCATCTTTAACCGCCTTAGCAGTTGTTGGTCCAAAACATCCTATCTTAATATCGTCCTGTTTAAAATCAGGGAAGTTCTTCAATAAAGATGCGATACCGGAAGGACTGAAGAATACTAACATATCATAGTCGAAAGTCTCTTCTTTAGAAAAGTCATTGCTTACCGTACGATACATGATAGCTTCAGAGAAATTTATCTTCTTTGCCTTCAAAAAAGAAATCAAGTCATTCTTATGAACATCAGAAAGAGGAACAAGATATGTTTCTTTTGAATGTTTTGTTATAACGGTCATCAGGTCTTCCAATTTGCCTGTCTGTCCAAAGAAAATCTTACGCTTTCTATAAACAATATATTTCTGCAAATAAACGGCAACAGCTTCTGTCACACAGAAGTATTTCATTGTTTCAGGAACTGTAATTCTCAATTCTTCACATAGACGGAAGAAGTGATCAATTGCAGTACGTGCAGTGAAAACGACTGCCGAATGGTCCAAAATTGAAACTTTCTGTTGCCTGAAATCCTTAGATGATAACGGTTCTACTTTGATAAAAGGACGAAAATCTATCTCTACACCATACTTCTCAGAGATATCAAAATAAGGCGATTTCTCTGTTGATGGTCGGGGTTGAGATACTAACATTTTTTTAATACTTAATGCCATAAAGTACTTGTCTTGATAAAGTTATACAAAAAGAGCATACCTTCGTATAAGAATACCAGAGGTAAAATTTCTTGGGCGCAAAGGTACAAACTTATATATAAAAAATCAGTTTTTTGAGAGCAAAATATCCTCGCCGTCTTATAAATTACTATGAAACGGCACAGAAGATACGGTACTGCAAAGAGTATCGCAGACACAGCAAATTGCTTATTGATGAAGGTTATCCAAATAATAGGAGCATATAAAAATATCCCCCAAAGGCCAATCGTCGCATTGACTCCATTTTTCCATAATTTGTACTTTGCCGAGTCGAAAAAGACGTATATCATAAACTTGTTAACTACAAAACCCAGCAAATAAAAAGGATATAATATCGCAAAAATGGAGCAGATACTGATTATAATAGATGATGCCGTTATTGGAAAAGGAAAACCACAGGTTATCTCTATTTGGATGAAGAAGAAAATACTACAAAGAAAGATTGCCTGAAAAATCATGAAACCACGAAATATCTCATCTGAGCCAACACTTTTCTCAAATATACTTTGTCGCTCTTTCGAGTAAACCATGTCTTTTACCATTTTGGCAAAGAATCCATAGTTGAAACGAAAAAACAGGGCAAATAAAACAAGGAAGAAAAGCAGAAAGGAAAGCATGACATCGTTGACTATCTGGTCTTCCCAAAGCCTGACACCTTCATATCCTTCAATAACGTCTTCCATTAATACCTTAATATACGTGTTTCAAATTTATGCGAAGATACGGAATTCTTGGGGATATTCGATTTGCTTCGTCGGACAACGATGCTTCAATTGTGTTTCACAAGAAGATGTTCTTTGTAGAAAATATTTTTCATGTTATCATGCAGCGTTTCTGTTGTTTGCTGCATCTTCCTTTATGTAAACTAAAAATTAACAACAATAAAAGAAAGATGTATTATGAAAAAGTTTTTTTTAATAATGACCAGTATTGCTCTGATGGCAGTCGGCTTTTCGTCATGCCTCAATGATGATGATAGTTATTCATTAGGAAAATTCTGGGTTGAGATTGTAACTGTAGTACCGCAAGACAACGGTATTTATTATTTCAGGACAGATGCAGGCGAAACTCTTTGGCCGGGAACAAGCAATATAAACTATAGACCTGACGGACAAACAAGGGTTTTACTTAATTATACGATACTGGGAGAGAATCCATCAGATTCGTTCGACTATATAATAAAGGTAAATCAGATAGCAAACAGACTAACAAAGGGTATCGCAGAAGATAAAGGCGACAAAAATGATTCTATCTATGGCACAGCTCCGGTAGAAATACACAAGCTGTCAAATGGCAAAGACTTTATGTGGGTTGGCGATGGCTATTTGAACATTTACTTTGAAGCATATTTCGGCGGAACTAAGAAACATTATATAAACCTCGTCAACACCAATCCGGAAAATCCATACGAATTGGAGTTCAGACACAACGAGTATGATGATCCAAGGACGCGTCGTGACGTTAGCTTCGTAGCTTTTGACCTGTCAACACTTCCAAAAGCAGAAGCCGACACAATCCCTCTTATTATTAAAGTTAACAGTTTTAGCGGTGAGAAGATTTACACTCACCTAATGTATGTCCCTAATCAAAAAGAAAAAGTTAGTACCGAGGCCTTATACGGGTTAGTAACAGAAGAAGTCCAATGACACCTTCCTTTAGTAACTTTTATTTATATCATTTAGTGTGAAGAGAGACGTTGTGATAACGTCTCTCTTTTTTTGTGTAATTTAGGATGCGAGATGCAACACTTTGAGTTCCCTTCTCGTATTAAAATATAGATGAGCACAACAGATAACAAATTCTTAATTGACAAATGCAGCCAAGGCGATGCTAAGGCACAAATGCAATTGTATGATTTATATTCCAAGCGGATATATATCTGTTGTTACAGGGTTGTCGGTAATGCACATGAAGCGGAGGAAGCTATGCAGGATTCTTTCCTGAAAATATTTACAAATATCAACCAATACGATCGGGAAAAGAATTTCGAAGTATGGATGCATCGCATAGCTGTTAATACCGCAATTGATTATGTGAGGAGGCAATCACAATTTGAGGAAGAATTATCCGACAATATATCCGAACCTGTCGAAGAGGCGTATGATAATGAACATATAGACCTGGCAGTATCGAAGATACGCGAAGGAATACAGAAGCTGTCTCCGAGCTATCGACTCATTCTCTCTCTTTATCTTTTCGAGGGATACGATATGGAGGAAATATCTTCAATACTGGATATTAAGCCGGTAACGGTTCGCACTCAATATATGCGTGGCAAACGTAAATTAATGGAATTAATAAAGGAGTAAATAATTAAATAAGACATGGACAAACTAAAGAACTTCGTCGACAATAATCTGGAGCAATTCGATGATATAGAATTGCCGAAAGGACATCGGGAACGATTCGAGAAGAAGTTGAAAGCACAGAATCGTAAGCCGATTATCCGTTATGCCTTGTGGACTACTATCGCTGCGGCTTGTGCAGCTTTATTCCTGCTCGTAAATGTAGAGCCACAATCTACTGAGGAATATTATGACCTCTGCGACATCATGAGCACCGAGAAGCAAGAGTTGATACTCTACTATAATACACAAATGGATTATATCATTTCACAATTAGAAACCCGAAATTATACTGAAAACGACGAGCGATTAGATCAGGCAAGGGCAATACAATTAGAATGTTTTCTATTTGAAGAGGAAGTTATACCCGAATTGCCCTGTACAGATAAAGCAATTTTCGCCATAAACCAGCATTACAAAAGAAGCGTTGAGGGCATGACAACCATTTTGGAACAAACAAGAATTCAATAAAATAAAAACAATTAAAAAAATAAAAGCCATGAAAACAGAACGTATTCTCAGATTTTCTTTTCTGTTAGCAATTGCAATATTCTTTTCCTCTCTTACGGTTGGTGCAGCAACGACGAACGACGACACAAGCAAGACCACTTCCCGCACATTCACTGTTGGCGTCAATGATTTATTATCCATCTCAAACTCATTTGGCAATATCACTGTGACGCATTGGGACAAGAACGAAGCAGAAATCAGAGTTGTGGTAGAAGCCAAGGCAAGAAACAAACAAGCGGCAAGAGAAAGCCTCGATCGGGTAAACATAACGCTCAATAAGAGCGGGAATAAGATTTCGGGAACAACGACAATCAGGAACAATTCCTCCGACAGAAACCAGAATTTAAATGTGGATGTAAACTATTACATCTCAATCCCATCACAAATGGCGATAGAATTGAACCAGAAGTATGGCACAATCAATTTGCCGGAAAACAATAATGGCACCAGCAATATCACAGTAAAATACGGAAAACTTTTCGCAGGGAATTTCTCTAAACATCTTGATTTAGATATTGCTTATAGCGATGCTACGTTTAAGAATCTTACGACGGCAAAAATGGAATTGGCATATAGCAATGCAACTTTAGGCAGTGCAAACAAAATTAAGGTCAAGGCTAAATACTCAAAAACAAACTCTACCAACAAAGTCAACGAATTTGAATTGGAAGATAGATACGGCACAATCACTTTGAATGAAATAAACCAAATGATTGTCGATGCTAAATACAGCAAGGTTACTGTCAATAAGCTATCAAAGTCGTTTGCCGCAGATAATTTTCAATATAGCAATCTAAGTATAAAGGAACTTGCCTCAGACTTCGACCGCATTGAGGCATCGGCAAAATATGGAACGGTGGATATAACAATCTCTTCAGACGCTGCTTTCAGAATAAATGCAGAGAATATGAGGTACGGTTCTGTAAAACTGACAAAACTGAACAGCACAAACTCTGCGACAGACAGAAATTCTCAAAAGTACGAGATTAACGGCAGCGGCAAAGGAATCATATCTTTTGATGGTGGCAACTACGGAGATCTAATAATAAAGGGAAAGTGATACTTTGATAGCAAAACATTGTTTTTGCAGTTTCACATATAGTGTAAAAGTCTAAAAAGGTACTGCTTTGTCATTTCGTGAGGGTCACGAAAGCCTAAAAATTGTCTTTTTGGCGTTTCGTGAGGGTCACGAAAGTCTAAAAACTATCTTTTTGGCGTTTCGTGAGGGTCACGAAAGTCTAAAAACTGCCTTTTTGTCATTTCGTGAGGGTCACGAAAGTCTAAAAACTGTCTTTTTGTCGTTTCGTGAGGGTCACGAAAGTCCAAAAACGTCGTTTTTGAGCTTTATGTGTCAATAATCAATATAATTAAAGAATTCGTCGGCTGTGGAAAGTCTGATTGTGTGTCGATACTCATTGTTTGCCGATACTATGCCAAAGCCATTTTCCACGTTTGTATATGATGATAGATATTGGCGACTGAAATCGATTCCGCCAACCGTCAAGTAAAAATCTGCGAATTTGTTGACAAAGTCGTAATAGCTACGAGAGATTGAGATTATTGAAATCTGGTAGTCCACATCCTCTCCCAAAGACAAATCCAACGGTTCTTCCCTATAAGGATAATAATATGGAGAGAAAGAAAATTTGAGCAGATATTCTTTCCCATTGAAAAGTTTGTCTGTGAAAAAGTTGCCGATAAGGGGTTGTGAACCGACCACTCCGGAACCCGAATTGACAGAAAAGGCAGGGTCATCATAATATATCCATGCCTCGAAGCCGGTGGGCGAACCATTATAAAAGGCATACGAATAATAGTGAAGACCATTGTAAATCGATTGGATTGTATATTCCTCATCCTTGTATTTGTTTTTCATCACTATGACATAATAGTTTTCCTCAGTCGGGTCGTCTTTTATATTGGCATATACGCGCAATCGGCGTTCGGTATACCAGTTGTTTTTAATGGTGTAGCGAACAGTGTCGATAGACAGAATCTCGACCGGCTTCGGGATTGTAGTTTCTGCGCTGACCGATGGCACGCCTTCGTAATCAACCTCAAACCTCACCTTGTCGGATGCCAGGGGGAGAACGTCAGGCAAGCGATAATATCCCGGCACTAAAACAGAATCCGCCGGATTGTCGTCACGAATCATTATTCCTTTAGGCACATTATTAATATAGACCCTTATCGTAGCATCTTTTTTGAGAGCAAAGTCCTTGTATGATGTCATTCCTGAACCAGCCATAGATAGATGCACGCGTATTTCAGCGTTTGCCGAGATTACAGAGTTAAGCACCAACCGCGGAGGAGCCTTTGGCATATCAAGTATCGTTTCCTTCTCCAAACATGAAGTCAGGATAGCTGACAACAAACAGAATGTGACTATATATCTTTTCATTTTCATCAAAATTTATAAGTGTATGAGACAGATGGCACGCACATGAAAAGTACCGTATGTTCAAGTACAGGCCAGACATTCTCTCCGTCATATCTTACTCCTGGCTGTGCCGAGAAAACATTCTCATGACCGTATGCGTTGTATAGGCTTATATTCCAGATTCCCATTCGCCCATTCTTTTTGTGGCGGTAGAAATTCATTCCTATATTAAGTCGATGTATTGCGGGCAACTGATGATTGTTCTTTTGTATGTTTCCCTGCATCAATGATGGTAAATAATAGTTGCCGTAAGAGTCTCCTACTCTCATATAAAAATATTCCGGCACGGTGATATGATTACCGCTGGCATACATCCATGTTGCCGACAGATCAAACTTTCTGGAGAACTTATACGAAGCAGAAATATTAATCTTATGCCGATTGTCAAACTGGTATGGGTATCGCTCGCCATTATTTATGGATTCATCGGATGATTGTCTGTCTGCCCATGAAAGGGTATAGCCGATGTGCCCCGTTAATTTGCCTGATGTTTTGTTGGCGGCAAGTTCCAAGCCATATCCGCGACCATCGACGGAAGTAACACGTTCCTCCCATGAACTGAAAGAAAGACTTGGGGCGTTATCCTTATAGTCGATAAGTCGGTTGAGACTTTTATAATATACTTCTGCCGACAAATCATAGCCTCTGCTCGGCTGATAGTACAAGCCTGTTTCAAATTGATGTGCATACATTGGTTTGATGTTGCGCGTCACAGGCACCCATATATCAGAAGGTCTGCTCAAAGCGCTTTCTGATAATTGATGGATGTATTGGTTCATCTTGCTGTAAGCAATCTTTGCCGATAAATTGTCCCTGAGCAAGTAGCGGGCAGACAAACGCGGCTGGAACGAGTGGTAAGTCTGATGTTCTACGTTGAAAAGGGTATAACGCAATCCGGCATTTAGCTTTAACCTATCACTCATATATATTTCGTCTTCTCCGAACAATGACAATTCATGACCTTGCACATAGGATCGCGCAAAGACGGTATGTGTAGATTGGGAGGTCATAGAATCCCTGAACCATGTTGTTAATTGGTTTACCTCAGGACGGAATGTGTGATTCTGGTAATTAGTGCCGAACTTAATCTTATGGTTAGTCGAAGGCTGATAATCGAAAGTCGCTTTCACGCTTAAGTCTTCCATCTCTGAGCTATAATGACCTTCGCTGCTATTAAACTGTTCGGTAAGGCTTGGGTAAACTATCGCTCCTTGCGTATTCTCTCTTTTTATACGCGAGCGATAGCGGGAATAGCCTACACTGAAGTTACCGAACATACCATTGTCGAAAACATAATTCCATCCTGCCGAGCCAAGAAGGTTGCCCCATCGCCATCGGTAATCGTCTAAGTATTCCGACGATTTGTCTTCATCAAGATCACGATAGCCATCTTGTCCCATGTAGAAACTTATATACGTGCGACTTCTATCTGAGAAAGAATGGTTCACTTTAGTATTTATATCGAAAGCATAATAGCCTGAATATCGCCTCCTATTTTCAGTGCTGGTAGCACTGAAAATGCCCAAAGGGATTAAATCTATCCACGTACGCCTTACAGAAGCATTGAACGAGCTTCGCCCCTTCACGATTGGACCTTCCAGATTAGCACGGGCAGAGAGAAGTCCGACAGACAAATTGCCGTGGTATTTATACAGGTCGCCGTCATTCATTCGTACATCCACGATAGAAGATAGTCGACCGCCATACTCAGCAGGAAAGCCACCTTTGTAAAACATTACATTCTTAACAGCATCCGGATTGAAAGTGGAATAGAACCCGAAAAGGTGATTCACATGATATATCGGATTACCGTCAAGCAAAAACAGGTTCTCACTTGCACTGCCTCCCCTTACAAACAGATGACTCATGCCTTCCATACCTGCTGCCACTCCAGGAATTTGTTGGATAGTCTTTATCACGTCCGTTTCTCCAAGAAGCATCGGGGAAGATAATATTTGTTGCTTGTTGATATCAACGATGCCCGGACTTGTTCTATATATCGGCGATGAAAGCGATGATGCACTCACAAGAACTTCCTGCAATGCCTGCCTCTGAGACAAAGCAAGGTCTATCAATGTATCTCTGGAAAGGAAAAAGGGAAATTCTTTTGTATCATATCCAACAAAGGAGGCACGCAATACTACTTCGCCTGGCGGCAAAGTGATACTGTAAAAGCCGTAATATTGGTCACCGTCCCTCTTCCGGAATGTATGTCCTGAGCGGTGGCGCTGATAAGGTTTTCGTATGATACGGAATCTCTGACAAAGCCACTGATGGTATACATCAACGGCTTTTGCTTTATGATAATATACTGCCCCGTGATACGATAGCTCAAAGGAAGATGGAGAAACAGCTTCCTAAGACAGGAAGCGAGCGACTCATTCGCTACGTTGAAAGAGACTTCAGGCAGACTGTCTAACAGAAAAGATTCGTATGAAAAGATGTATCCACTCTGTTGTTCTATCTCAGACAACACCGTTCGAATATTAACCTTTTCAACGCTCAAGGTTACATTAGGAACAGATTCCCTTATTTGTGCATTCGCAGAGAGTATGCTTCCACTTATAAGCAACAGAAGCAAGTATATATTATTTTTCATCCTTGTTATTTATGATTAGGTTTTATGGTCAAGTGTATATCAAGAGTTTCATTGACGACTATCAAGACTTCCTCTAATGGCAGATCGCTGAATGAGGCAGTCAGCGCCTTATCAACCATCACCGTATTATTCACAATACTTACACTGTAATATTCCTCGATATCTTTGATTACCCTATCAATTGGTGTATTGTCGAAATGAAGTGTTTTTGTCTTCCATGACAAAGCATTGCTGCTCTTTATGTCGATAACATTTGCCGCCTTGCTTATGTCATTATATATGGCAGACATTCCTTCGGTAAGTATAACGACCCCCTCATTTCCCTCTATCGAAGAGAAGGCAACCCTACCCGATGCTACATAAAGTTCGGTTTCACCGTTACTCTCTTTCAGTTGAAAGCTTGTACCCAAAACAACGACTCTTGTGGCTGTCGTTTTCACGGAGAAGGGAGCGCGTTCGTCTCTCTGCACTTGGAAAAAGGCTTTTCCTTTCATCTCCACGTCGCGCTGTCCTTTTCCATAAATCTCAGAATCATATATCACAGTTGAGTTCTCTGCCATCGCTATCAATGTATTATCAGGCAGGTAAATATTTTTTACCTGTCCTGCTTCCGTCGTTATCGTAATCAATGAGTCGTTCTCATTAAATATATACCACGTACCTACTGCAAAACAAACGAGGGCGACGGCGGCAATGGATTGCCAGTAGCGGAGCAGTGGCAAGCTACGTTTTACAGCATTCTTTTCTGCAAACTTCGCCCATACCTTACTCGTATCCATTGCGCCATCAGTGTAATGCTTTGCTACAAAGCGAATACGCTTCTCCAATTTATCCTCGTTTATCTCTGTCATAATATTATTTACCTAATTTGAACTTATATCCTACAGAAAGGCTAATGGTGTGGTAGTTTATATCTGTACTTGTCCAATCGGATTCACGCCCAAGCGAGACATCATAGCCGAGAGTTGTAGTCCATCGGCGAGCCTCTACACCTACAGCAAGCGACGCACCCCAGTCAAATTTGCTGAGACCATTAGAGCTTTGGGGATAATAACCATAACTAACACCATAACCATACCCATTATCACGGGAGTAATATATAGTTCCCGAAGTATCTTTACATAATTCTAATGCGGCATAAGGTCCTGCCGCTGCACTCAATCGCACATCATCGGCAATCTCCCATGAGAACTTCGCCATTAAAGGCATTTGCAGGTAATGACGATTCCATGCGTATGACGCACTATAATAGCCATTATCAGAAATCCCATCGTCTATGCGAAGACTAACATAGGATGAACCTCTAGAAGTATAATACAATCCCGATTGCAATGCAAATCCTCCTGTGAAGTCATACTCAAGAGCTGCACCAATTTTCACGCTCGGCTTCCACGAATCATACCCGGCATTGGCATATTTACTCGTAGCAAGCCCTGCCTCAGGCGTTATTGACCATTGTGCATGAGTAGCACTAACTGAAACTAACAATAATGCTAATAATAAAACCTTCTTCATAATCATTTTCCTAATTTGAATTTATATCCTACTGTCAAACTGAATGTATGATAGTTTGCATCCTGATAATCTTCCGGACCTTCAGGCCTTAGTGATATATCATAACCTAATTTGACTGCAAGCTGTTTCACTTCAACTCCTAATGCGATGGATGCACCCCAACTTAAATCGTGATAGTCCGGAGATTTTCTAACATGGTTTTCGTCGGAAGGATGTGGCAATCCTGTATTCCAATATGCCAAACGAGGCTCAGAACCTAATGCAACGTAAGGACCCGCTGCAAAACTTATACGCGCATCCTCAGACACACCCCATGAGAATTTAGCCATGACAGGGAGTTGCAGGAAGTTACGGTTCTGCTTACTAGGTTGGTCTCTGTCATCCTCAAAATATTGTCCTCCATTCTCTGGAGAATACAGTATAGTAGGACCGTTTGCTGAATATCCTTGCGAAGCATAGTATAATCCTGATTGTAATGCAAACCTATTACTAAAGTCGTATTCAACGCCTAAACCAATCTTCGCACCCGGTTTCCAATCGCTGGCTCCTGTCCGCTTAACTGTTGTAAATCCTGCCTCAGGCGTTATTGACCATTGTGCATGAGTAGCACTAACTGAAACTAACAACAGTAATACAAATAATGTTTTTTTCATTTTTCTTGTTTTTAGAATTCTCTTTTACTGCTATGACAGAGAAAAAGGAAATACCCCTACTCCCTCACCATACTTTTTTTTTAAGAGACTCCAAAAAAGAATGTGTAAATACGGACTGCGGTATCACGCAAAGACTTTAGCGCCTTGCCGATTTGATTCTCTACCGTTTTTACCGAAAGGTTAAGGCAATCAGCTATTTCCTGATATTTAAGCCCGTCACGTTTTGAAAGAAGAAAAATCTCTTTTCTTGCGGGAGGTAATGCTTCAATAGCATTCCACAATCGAGCGTCACGCTCTGCCTCATAGACGCGCTCTTCTTCCGACAAATCCTCTGTGTCGGCAAACTGTTCCGTGGTCAAACTGTTTATTTTTTGTGAGATAAGTGATAGAGAGCGATTTCTAACAGCACTATATAAATACGCCTTGAGATTATCAATTACGACACCCTCCTGCAACTTCGTCCAAGCCTCTGTAAATACTTGTTGCACGATATCTTCCGCATCATCCAGACAAGTGGTGATTCGTAAAGACGACAAACACAAAGGACGATACAGTTCTTTGAAGCTATGTTCAAACTCGGAGGAAGAGACCGTTGTCATAAAAGTGGTTATAATATTTGGAATGCAAAGAAAAACCGTTTCATCAATATAGGCTATCTTTTTGCATTAATTTATGGTAACTATATACATATTTACATTCAAAAAAACCTTTTGTAAGATTTTAGACATACAAGCAGTCTAAAATCCATTTGCGGTACTTAACATTCTTTGTCCGCCAAACAAAGAAACTCCTACAAAATCATACAACATTATGGATTGATGTATTATTTCATTCATAGAAAAGAATACTTCCATTTGCTAAAATCCACCTTTTTATCGCAGATAATAGTTCATGCCTTTATTGGAAATCGCCAAAGGGAGCACCTTGTTTTACCCCTCTTAAAAGCAAGCATAGGCGTATTTAAGACGTATTAATTTTGCTTATATGACGTATTTAAGGGTAGTCGCTTTTCCTTTTGTTACAAAATGATTATTCTATGTTTGCAACCGTATGTTAACTTAAAATCACGTAATAAGTATTTTATGAAAAATTTATTAACTATTTTTCTACTATTCGCATCCTTTGCTTTAGTACACGCTCAAGATGTACAAATAAGAGGGGTTGTTATTTCAGGTTCGGATAATTATCCGCTTCCAGGTGTTAATGTTGTGGTCAAAGGAACCACAAATGGTAATATGACCGACCTTGACGGTCAATTCGTTTTATCCGCTCCGGATAAGAGTGTTTTATCAATATCCTATATTGGTTTTAAGTCAGTGGAAATCGAAGCAAATGCTTCTAGTCCTATGACTATTGTTTTACAGGAAGACAATGAGCTTCTTGATGAGATTGTGGTGGTTGGTTATGGTGTGCAAAAGAGAAGCGTTGTTACAGCAGCAATTAGTCGCGTTTCTTCTGATGAACTAAACATAACAAGACCGTCTCGTATTGAAGACGCATTGAAAGGTAAAGTTTCAGGGGTTCAAATCACACAAAGTTCTGGTCAACCAGGTGCAGACTCTAAAGTTCGTATTCGCGGTATCGGTACAGTCAATGATAGTGAGCCTTTGTATATCGTAGATGGTATGCCTGTTGATGGTGGTATCAACTACCTTAACCCAACAGACATCGAGTCTATCGAAATCCTTAAAGATGCTGCATCTGCTGCTATTTATGGTGCTCGTGCTGCAAATGGTGTAATCCTTGTAACAACAAAACAAGGAGCAACAGGCAGAGCTGCTACAATCAATTATGATGTCACATACGGTTGGCAAAATCCTTGGAAGCACCGCGACCTGCTTGATGCTACTCAATACATGACATTAATGAATGAAATGCAAGTTAATGACGGTAATGCTCCTCGTTACACTGATGCAGAAGTTGCTTCAGCAGGAAAAGGAACTGACTGGCAAAAAGAAACATTCAATGCTAATGCTCCTGTAGTAAGTCACCAAGTTAGTGTAAACGGTGGTACAGAAAAAGTAGCATACTTCTTCTCTCTTGGTTATTTCGATCAAGAAGGTATCATCGGTGGTAACCATGGCAAGTCTAACTACAACCGTTGGACTTTACGTTCAAACAACACATATAATATATATGAAGCAAATAACCGTAACTTCCTTAATAAGGTTAGAGTTGGCTCTAATATAAGTTACGCTCGCGCAGTATCGACAGGTGTTGAAACGAACTCTGAGTATGGTTCTATCCTTGGTAGTGCTGTTGCATTCAACCCGACGGTTCCTGTTTATGCAACAAATCCAGAAGCTGTATTAGCACAGTATCCAACTGCAGTAACAGATAGTAATGGTAATGTATTCTCAATTCCACCTCCAGGATTCCAAGAAATTGCAAACCCTGTTGGAATGTTGTATGCACCTTCTCTTAACACTTTGAATGAAGACAAATTTGTTGCTTCTTTCTGGGCAGAGGTAGATGTATACGAAGGATTAAAATTCAGAAGCAGCTATGGTGCTGACCTTGCTCTTTGGGGTAGAGATGGATATACTTTCCCTCACTTCCTTGCCACTCAAGGTAAAAACATCACACAAAGTTCTGTAAATTCTGAAATGCACCGCGGATTCAGATGGCAGGTTGAGAATGTGCTTACTTACAACAAAACAATAAATGGAATGCATAACCTAACTGTATTGTTAGGACAATCTGCACAAAAGTATACTCTACGCGAATTATTCGGTGATGATTATAATTTGTTGGAAAACGATCCTAACAAGGCTAACATCAACTCAGCAATCGCTGACCGTAGCGAAGAGCGTGTAAGAGGTGGTACAGGTGGTTATAACTTCAGATCATTAGCTTCATACTTTGGTCGTCTTGACTATAACTATGACGAGCGCTATATCGCTCAGGCAACTGTTCGTCGTGATGGTTCTTCTAACTTCGGACCACAAAACAAGTGGGCTATCTTCCCTTCTTTCTCTGCAGGTTGGAATATCACAAATGAAGAGTTTATGGAAAGCCGTCCGGAGTGGTTCAGTCAAATGAGACTTCGTGCAAGCTGGGGTAAGAATGGTAACGAACGTATCGGTACATTCCGTTACACAAGTTTGATGTCAGGTGGACAAAACTATTACTTCGGTAATGGTACAGAAGCATCTATGGTTTATGGTAGCAGCCCTTCAAGAATCTCTAATCCTAACGTTAAGTGGGAAGAGTCTGAGCAAATCAACTTCGGTCTTGAATCTCGCTTCTTCAATAGCGCACTTACTTTTGGATTTGATTATTTCAAGAAAACAACAAAAGGTATGTTGATGGATCAACCAATACCTACTTATGCTGGTAAGAATGCTCCAATCTCCAATGCTGGTGATATGGAAAACTGGGGTCTTGAATTCGAATCAACATACAAGGTTCGTGCAGGAAAGGTTAATTTAAGCTTCGGTGCTAACGCTTCTTTCTTGAAGAATGAATTGATTAACCTTGGTAATGCAACAGGTGAAAATATATATGCTAACGCAGGTGCTGCCGGTGTAGGTAGTTATGTAAAAGGAAAGAACGGCTTTGTTTATCCTTTCTTCTATGGTTTCATAACAGATGGTATTATCCAAAATGCTACAGAAGCTGCTGCTTACAACTCTTTGTATGGTGAGAATGCTCAACCTGGAGATGTTCGCTTCACTGACCTTAACGGAGATGGTTCAATCAATGATGATGATAAGACTATGATCGGTAAAGGTATGCCGGATTGGACTGTTGGTTTTAACTTTGGCGCAGAATGGAATAACTTCGACTTCAATGCATTCTTCCAAGGAACAATAGGAAATGACATCTACGACTTCTCTCAACGTGGTGATATCCCTGCTACAAACCGTCCTTCTTGGATGCTTGGACGCTGGCATGGTGAAGGTACTTCTAACTGGTACCCTCGTATGACTTCTGAAAATCCTAACCGTAACTGGCGTTCTTCAGATTTATATGTGAAAGATGGTTCATACCTAAGATTGAAAACTGTTCAATTAGGTTATACTCTTCCTTCAGCACTAACAAGAAAAGCATCAATACAAAACTTACGTTTCTTCGTATCTGCTGAAAACTTATTGACATTCACTTCTTATGATGGCTTCGACCCTGAGGTTGCAGCAGGAGGTGACTACTTCAATATCGGTGTTGACAAGGGTAACTATCCACAGTCAAGAACTATTTCTCTTGGTGCTAATATCACATTCTAAACATTCTAATGAAGATTAACATGAAAAAATATAAATTTTATTCGTTAATAGCTGCAGCAGTTTTAGGGTTGTCTGCTTGTGGTGAAGATTTCCTGACAAATAACTCAACAGAGGCGCAAGCGGCAGGAGCTGATGCAACTGAAATAGCAATACAATCCAATATTGCAGCTTGTTATCAAATCCTTTTGTTTGATAACTATGCAGGCGGTAACTATAATAGCGTTGCGCTTATGTCTGACCTTCGTTCGGATGATATATTCAAAGGCGGTGGTGATGCCGGTGACCAAGGTCAATTGTATCGTCTATCCTTATTGGACATGACCCCTACTGAAAACATAGGCGGCTTGTGGAATATCTATTACTCTGGTATCAGCCGTTGTAACGATGCTTTAGCAGCTTGTGACCAAGCTGTAGGCGTTGAGGCTAGCAAACTTGAAGGTTTCAGATCTGAAATTCTTTTCCTTCGTGCATACTACACTCATTGGTTGTGGAAGTTCTGGGGTAATATTCCTTACTTCAAAGAAGAGCTTGCTGATCCATATATGGCAATGCAATATACCGCCGACGAAATCTACGCTGAAATAATCGAAGATCTTGACGCTGCTATTTCCGGTAATCTTCCTATGAGCGTACGAAGCACAGACGCTGGTCGTGTAACAAAGGCTGCTGCTTTAATGCTTAAAGCTCGTGTAGTAATGTATCAAAAAGATCAAAGCCGTTATAGCGAAGTTATGACAGGTTTGAACGAAATCGTAAACAGCGGTGCTTATCGCTTGGTTGATGATTTCGCAAGTATGTGGTTAGCTGAAGGAGAGTTTGGCCCAGAGTCAATCTTCGAAACAAACCAACGTCCTGAAGGCAAAACATGGGGTAACTCATGGCAAGGTTATGGAACCAACCTTCCTGCATTTATTTCTCCAAGTGGTTTGAGAGGACAAGCTCCATTCAAAGGTGGATGGGGATTTGGTCCGGCACGTCCTGGAGCATATAATATGTACGAAGATGGAGATACTCGCCGTGATGCTTCAATCAACGCATTTCCAGAAGGAAGCTATGACCCACGTTTCCAAGACACAGGTTACTTCATGGGTAAATACGCTGCCCGCGATGGATACAACCCTCCTCCTGGAGATCAAGATTTGAACTACGACAACAACCTTCGTATCTTCCGTTATGCAGAAGTTCTTCTTAATATAGCAGACCTTGCAGTAATTAGCGGAGTAGCAACTACAGGTATTTCGGCTCAAGAGGCTCTTGACCAAATCCGTAGCCGTGCAGGTTTATCTTCTATCCCTGCAACTGCAGACAATATCAAGCTGGAGCGTCGTCGTGAATTCTTTGGCGAAGGTTTACGCTTCTGGGATTTAGTACGTTGGGGTGATGCGTCAAGCGTCCTTACTGAGAACTTAGCTGAATATTCTTCAGTACGTACATGGAGTGATCATCACAAATATCTTCCTATTCCAAAATCTGAAATAGACAGAACATCAGGTGAGTTCTTATTGAAACAAAACCCTGGTTATTAAGATAGGTTATTAGGTTTATTATAGAAAGAAGCAGACCGGCTCAATTAATTTTGAGTCGGTCTCTTTTTTTGTAATAATAGTATAGGCTGTTTGTCTCATCGTGTTGAAACGAGAGGATGATAAAATCCTGCGTCTAAAAGTATCGTGGCAAGAAGTAGGGTATTCAGTAAAGTGTTCCTTTTTTGTGTCATAATGGCGACCAACCCGGTATGTGTTGCACATCAATAGCCACCGTGATATGCGGAGGGAGCAAAGCGACTGGAGTCTTCCGGCGGACTAGCGTCTCCATCACATCAACCAACCCCAGGGCGGGTTGCATACGAGTGTCATAGTGTCTTTTGAGAGTAAATGTCCTTGTTCAAAAACGTTGAAAAACAATCCCCGCTTTTAGGCATAAAAAATGACAAAATGATAGTATTTCGACCGTTTTACTTACGCACATTTTTTAACACTTTTACTGCAGACTTGATTTCTGTCAAATTTTGACCAAAATACACGTTTTTTGGCTCAGTTGCATACATACACTTGACCAAAAGTATGCATACTTTTTCAAAAAGTACACATACTTTTGGTCAAGAGTATGTGTACATTTGAGCGAATGTTCAAAAAGGCCTATTTTCGGAAAAGTTTCAAAAATCGACACATCGTTAAAGGCCCCTTCCTTCGTCGTGGCTGCATTTGACATCAAAAAGTACCCTAGGCATTCCCGACCCATCAAACGTGCCTAGAAATCGATTTAAATAGCCTATATCAAAATGATAGAAAAATGGAGGGATGGGTGACAAAGTGATAAATGTGTAAAAGGACCCAGTATGGTAGGGTGTCCTGCAAAGTGTTCCTTTTTGTGTAATAGTGAATCTAATGAAACCACGCAGGACGTTGCACAGTCGTGATAAAGCATGTCACGATAACAGCCAAAGAGAACGTATTATAACAAACAAAAAGCCCCGATAGAAATTCTATCGAGGCTTTCGTTGTATAATTTATAACGACTGTCGGATTAACTCCAGCCAGCGTTTTGTTGTGTTGCCATCTTTGGATTTGATGTGATTTCAGACGCTGGAATAGGGAAGATATATCTTCTGTCTTCGTAGTTGAAACCATTAGTATTTAGAATTCCAGGATCAACAACACCTGATGCTGGATTGTAAGACTCTGTTGTCATACTACCAAAAGTAGCTTTAGCTGGCACACCTGGNTGTCCGTCTGCACCTCTTACAGCATGTTTGCTATCGTAAGTAAGACGATGAATATCCGGCCAACGTCTTCCTTCTGCAAGGAATTCGATACGACGCTCCTGAAGGATAGCAGTCACAAGCTCATCAGCATTGCTGAATGAAGATACACTGAATTGTTTAGCAGGATCTAATACCGCTCTGTTACGAACAGCGTTAAGCAATTCTACAGCCTTTTGAGAAACTCCGTTTACACGAGCTTCTGCTTCAGCATAGTTCAACAAGACTTCAGCGTAACGGATAATCGGAGTCCAATCATCCATAACTGTACCTGCACGATACTTCCAAGACCAGAAAGCTTCAATAGTAGGACCAGATGCAAATCTCGTCAATAGTTGCTCTCTTCTTAAGTCATCAGCCAACCAGAAATCTGCATTGATTATAATCGGGCTAACGCAAACCAAGCCACGAACATTAGAATAGAATTGAGACAAAGAACCGTTGTTAGTCGCATTATCCAACACTGCATTTTCAATAGAGAAGACAGATTCTGTGTTACTGCCATTGCTACCATATTCAAATGGGCCTTCTGGTTGTTCTGTCAATCGTCTTCCACCAAAAGGGCTTGAGAATGGAGCAGATGCGCTAACGATTTTGTTAGACTCTTCAATTGCTTTATCCCACATTCCCATGTGTTGATATACACGTGCTTTCAACGCAATAACAGCAGTAGTTGTTGCACGAGATATGTTTAAGCCTCCAGCTCTGCTTGCTGCAATATTTTGCTCTGCATATTCCAAATCAGCCAATATTTGGTCGTATGTTGCTTTTACCGTAGCTCTTCCTGCTTCTTGTGCTTCCGCGACTTTATCAATCGTATTAATTGGAGTAAGACTAATAGGAGCTCCGTAATGCGATGCATCCGGTGTTGCTGCATAAGGCAAAGCGAAATAAACCAAGATCTCATGCAAACCTAATGCTCTAAGGAAACGGATTTCAGCTTCTCCATCCGCTGCTTTTGCGGCAGAGAGAACACCTTTATCAGCAGCACCTCTTAATCCTTCAATTGCAATGCTGATTTTATTCATCATTTGATAAGTACATTCCCAATGAGCTTGTCCGTTAGGAGAAGAAGCACTATAGTCACCATTGTAAGTAACTGCGAAGAATTGTTGCACATTCACCATATCTTCACCCTTCATGTCTCCCTGTTGAACTGTAGCAGCTCCGAAAGGATAACCACGTCTTTGGTCGTTACCAGGATAGTAACCACTTTGTGCGGCATCGTAACAACCTACGATTGCCAATTCACAACGCTCTGCAGTCTCAAATGCAACAGCATAAGTTATAGCATCTTTTTGATGAAGGTCAATTGCCTGTTCTGTACAGCTGAAAAATAACCCGATGACCGGTAGTATATATAATATATTCTTTTTCATATTTTAATTTTAATTCTTTGTTAATAATTAGAACCCAACACTTAAACCAACCATAAATGTACGTTGTTGTGGGTTACCATTTAAGTCGATACCCGGAGCTACAGTATATCCTTCAGGATCCAATCCACTATAACTTGTAAGTGTAAGTAGATTTTGTGCTTGTGCATAAACTCTAAGTTTTTCAATCATCAACTTATCACAAAGGCTTTTGGGGAATGTATAACCAACCATTACATTTTGCAGTTTCAAGAAATCACCATTTTCAATCCAACGTGAAGAACCATTTCCTTCTATGTTAATAAATGGTGCTCTACCATAGTACAATCTAGGAACACTTCCGTCACCTGGATTTTCCACACTTTGCCAGCGACCTAGGATTTCAGTGCTATTATTCATGAATCCTTGATTTAATTGCTCTCTACGTGTTACGTTTGCCACCTTATTACCTCCGGAGAAGCGGAAGAATACATTGAAATCAAAACTCTTCCAGTTAACAGTATTATCCCATCCACCAAACCAAGTCGGCAATGAATGACCCAAAATTGCTTTATCATCTTCAACCAAAACAGCGCTTTCAGTCATTTCTGTTGGGTTTGCAGGGTCATAAACAAAATATCTTGAAGTGTTGATATCACCTTGTATTATTGTGTTATCTGCCTTGTAATACATTGGATTACCATTTGCCATATTTACTCCGGCATAACGATAACCATAAAGTGCATTGACTGATTCTCCTTCTCTAAGTATGTAATGTTCGTAAGGAATTTCATTTACAAGCGTAACAATTTGACTCTTCTGTGTAGAGAAGTTAACAGAACTTCTCCATGAAAGATCTCTCGTTCTTACAAGGTTTCCACCTAACTCTAACTCAATACCATTGTTCTTTATACGACCATAGTTCTGAGAAATCTTATTACCCGGAATACCCAATGATGGAGGAGTTGGAACATCCAATACGATATCACTATTATCTTTTTGCCAGTATGCGAAAACAAGGTTGAATCTATTTTGAAGTAAGCCCATATCAAAACCGAAGTCAAGAATATTTTGTTTTTCCCATTTCAAACCTGCATTACCTGTTTGACTATAAGCAAGAGCTGGTTGATCACCATATTTTTGACCACCGAAGATGTCATTATACATAAAGTTACCAGACAAACGGTCGTTACCTACTTCTGCCAAACTACCTCTAAGACGGAAGTCATTTATGTATTCAGCAATTGCGCTCTCTTTCCAGAAGTCAAGACTTGACAAACGAACTGCCGCAGAAGCACCATAGAATGTACCCCAACGATTATCCTTGTGTAAGTTAGAAAGACCATCCCAACGAACAGAACCACCCACATAGAAAATACGATCGTAGTTATAGTTCGCACGAAGGATATAAGAAGCCAATCCATTTGTTGTCCAACTACCACCAGAACTTTGAGTTACATAAGTGTTTGAAATCATTTTATCAACAAAGAATGGATCAGAGAAGTCACGTGCAGAAGCAGAATAGGCAGAGGATGTGTAGTTTGTCCACTCTGCAACAGCTGTTGCATCTACATTATGTACATCATTAAATGTCTTGTTTGCAGTTAAGAAGTTTTGGAAGTTCCAACGTTCTCTTCTGTAGAAGGCATTAGAGATTAAACCCTTGTATCCAAATCCGTCACCAGAATCAGGATGCCAAGTATATGTATTGTCAAGCAAGCTAACGTCAGCTCCAATTAAAGAACGGAACATCAACCAGTCTGTTGGTCTAATGTCAATATTAGCCGTTGGCAAAAGTCTCCATGATGTATTATTCTGTTTGTTGTGGTTTAATAACCAAACAATGTTCGAAACATCATTTTCGATTGTTCTTAAGTTGGCTCCGCTACCCAATGCTTTACGATTGTTCGAGTCAATATTATAACCTGTAGGGTCTTCCGGATTGTAAACAGGAACGTTAGGTAACATTCTTGAGCTGGCAGACATATTATCATTAACAGAGTTTGTGCCCTTTACAGGACCTGCGTTACTCTGGTTTGAAGTATTTAAAGAGAAACCTGCAGTTACATAATCTTTTAGAAGCTTATGTTCTGCTCTCGCATAGAATGTATAACGTTGGTATTCGTTACTTAGAACTACCCCTTTTTGATCTGTATATCCGCAGACAAGAAATACTGTGTCTGAGGACTTGCTCCTGAGATAGAAACAGAGTGGCTATGTTGAACTCCGGTTCTGAACGTATGGTCATACCATTTTGTGTTCGTTCCCTTGTCATCCATAAAAGCTTGTGGATTCGCACCTGAGTTCGTATATTTTTCATTTGCAATAGTTACAAACTGTTGCGCATCCAATAAGTCATAAAGTTTAGCTGATGAAGAAAAACCTACCCAGCCGTCATAAGTTACTTTCGTACTACCTTGCTTACCAGTCTTTGTTGTAATCAAAACAACACCATTCGCAGCACGTGAACCATAAATCGCTGTAGCCGCACCATCTTTAAGAATCTCAAAAGATTCGATATCGGCAGGGTTGATATCCGCCATCGCGTTATTGTTTGAGTAAGAACCAGCCACGTTTCCGGAAGTTACAGGAACACCGTTAATTACATAAAGAGGTGTATTTCCTGAAGAAACCGTCCCCACGCCACGAATAACAACTCTTGGAGGTGCTGTAACGTCTCCTGATGGAGAGATAACTTGCACACCAGAAGCTCTACCCGCCATTTGTTGCATAAAACTTGGAGAGGCTTTTGATGAAATATCTTCACCCTTAACTTGTGAAATAGAGCTCGTCACGTCTCTTTTACGTTGTGTACCATAACCAACAACGACAATCTCATCAAGGTTTTGTGCATCCGGATGTAAAACAATTCTTAGGTTTGGAGCAATTGCCACTTCTTGAGTAGCCATACCAATGTAAGAAATTACAAGAGTTCTTGCATCCGCAGGAACATTTAAGGTGAATGCACCATCAAGGTCAGTTACTGTACCTGTACTTGTACCCTTTACAAGGATAGATGCACCAATAACTACATCACCATCCTCAGCGGAGGTAATAACACCTCTTACCGCTACTGTTTGAGCGTTAACCAAGCCTATACTTACGATAAGGCATAGCAACAAATGAGTTAACTTTTTTTCCATAAACACTCTTTTCTAATTTTTAATTAATAGATAACTTAAATCTTAGTCATTAGACCTATAATAGGGGTTAAACAGAATAATCTATTTTTCAGCCTTATTAACCTTTATTTTCGAGAAGGCAAAGGTAGGAGTTTTTTCTTATTTGCAAACACCTTTGATGTTTTTATCAAATAAATTACACAAAATCGACTAAAAAAAGCACAAAATGACACGAAAATAGCTTTGCTGTTGACGTTTTGAAACAAGAACTACATACCTTTGAGCATACTCACTATGTACTTTTTAACAATTAAAACATAATGATGATAATTCATGACTTATTTTTAGAAACTACTTCTTATTTTTCAATTAAATATCACTATTACTAAAGGCGAGCGAGTAGGGTGTCCAGTTTGTTGTTCCTTTTTTTGTGTCATAGTAGCGACCAACCCGATACGGGTTGCACATGTGTGTCACAATCAAGATGCCCCTGTGCAACACCTACGGCGTTGAAAAAGGAAGGAGGACGTCAGCCGCCCGAAGACTACGTTCGCTACGCTCTCTCCGCATTTTGAGCGGTTAATTTTATGCAACCCGTATTGGGTTGTTATCTGTAGTCAGCTAATTATCCTTGTCAGATGAATCCAAAAAAAAGAGGTGTCTCATTATCTGAGACACCTCCATTGTATATTAATTTTAGTTTCTTTCGATTAGACTTTAAAGCCTATAATTTCTCTTACTTCACGAATTGTTTTAGAAGCACTTTCACGTGCTTTCTCCGCTCCTTCTGCTGCAACTTTATCCAGATAAGCATCGTCTGCCATAATATCAAGAATACGTTCTCTTATTGGCGCACAGAATTTGTTGATATCCTCAGCCAATTGCTTCTTCATATCGCCATAGCGTATTTCGCAATTATTATACTTATCGTTAAAGAAGGCATAAGTATCTGGGGTAGAAACAATCTCCATCATCATAAATAGATTAGCAACAGCTTCCGGTTTCTCACTGTTTGGGACTGTTGGTCCGGAATCTGATACTGCTTTCATGACTTTCTTGCTGATTGTCTTTTCGTCATCCACAAGATAAATAGCATTACCTTCGCTTTTACCCATCTTCCCTGAACCATCAAGTCCGGGAACTTTAACCGCCTTGGCTGATAAATGGAAAGAAGCAGGCTCAGGGAAATAGTCGACACCATATATATTATTGAATCGACGAGCGAAATGGCGTGCCATTTCCATATTTTGCTCCTGATCTTTACCCACTGGCACCTTTATAGCCTTATGGATAATAATATCTGAAGCCATAAGCGAAGGATAGGTCAACAGACCTGCATTCACGTTATTAGGCTGCGAACGCACTTTGTCTTTAAAGGATGTTACTCTTTCTAATTCGCCGAGGTAGGCATTCATATTAAGATAGAGGTAAAGCTCTGCAACTTCACGCACATCACTCTGTATATATATGGTAGCTTTCTGTGGGTCTATCCCGCAAGCTAAATATTCTGCAAGGATAGTCTTTACACTTCTGCGAATATTATCAGGATGAGGATGAGTGGTCAGAGAATGCCAGTCTGCAATAAAAAAATAGCAATTATACTCATTTTGCATCTGAATAAAACTCTTCACCGCTCCGAAGTAATTCCCAAGGTGGAGATTCCCCGTCGGACGGATACCACTTACAACTGTTTCCATTATCTTGTTTTTAGTATTTATTTTTCAATTTTCGAACAAAGATAATAAAAATGTCAGGATTTGTGTGTCATAATATTGAGGATGACCTTATCCGTCTCTTTCATCCCTTCTGTGCCTATCAATGTCAAATTACGAATGCTTTTATCAACATCGTTATCAATAATACCTTCTACCGAAGTAACATACTTTTGCTCCATTGCAAGCATTGCAGATAGAACAGCAGTAGAAACCCCACTTGCGATTTTAAGGGAACAGCTTGGCTTGGCTCCGTCACAAATCATTCCGGTCAGATTGGCAATCATATTCTTAACAGCAAAGACAGCCTGCTGATACTCGCCTCCCATCAGCAAAACGATTCCACAGCTTGACCCTGTTGCAGCGACAACACAACCACAAAGAGCGGATAGCCTGCCAAGACTTTGTTTTATATATATGACAGTAAGATGACTCATCATCAACGCACGTATAAGCTCTTCTTCAGAGGCTTTCTTGTCTTCGGCAAACAATACAACCGGAAGTGTCGCGGCAATTCCCTGATTACCACTACCGGAATTACTCATAACCGGAATCATCGCCCCTGCCATACGTGCATCGCAGGCGGCTGATGTGTACGACATAATACTCGTAAGCAGGCTATCGCCTATGATTTTCTTTTGAGACGAGTCATTTAGTGTACGTCCGAGAGCATGACCAAAACTATTTTTTAATGACTGTTCTGCTGCGGCTTTATTTAAGTTTGCGGCTTCAAGGATAAATCTGATATCCTCCAAAGGAGCCTTTGTCGCGAAATCATAAACTTTTTGCAATGTTAGTTCTGGTTCATCCTCTTGCTTGTCGCCCTCAGACGTTATATCTTTTGTTAATAATACCCTGCCATTGCTTTCTAAATAAATGAAATTAGTATGATTGCCTGCTATAATTGCAGTTGCACTCCTATCCTTACTCCTGCATACCACCTCAATATATAATGCATCAGTAACGCCCTCTTTCAACTTAATATCAATTACCTTGTTCGCAATCATTTGCCTGCCCTGTTCTACAGAATTGTGATCAGAGTCTTTTAGAACCTCAAGTAAGTATTCCGACTTACCTATCAATGCTCCTAAAGCAACGGCAATAGGCAATCCAATCATCCCTTCTGCTCCGGGTATCCCCACTCCCATCGCGTTCTTAAGAATGTTGGCACTCAAATACACCGAAATAGCTTCAGGCTGTTCCATTAAAAGTTCTTGTGCCTTTGCTGTACATAAAGAAACCGCTATTGGCTCTGTACAACCAATAGCTGGTATAACCTCTCGCTTTACCAAAGTAATTATTCCATCACATTCGGTTTTTTTCATATTATAATAGTTTTGACAATTAGCATTTTGTTGATCTGCAAAGATACTGTTTTGTTCTTTTGGTTATGCGTTTTAATCGCCGACTGATTGATTAGCATTATCTTTGCACGAAACATAAACGCGAAATGGAACACTCCTCATCTGAATATAAACGATTAAATCATATCGCCACATTAGCCGTTGATATTGGAACTTTTCTAATGGCTCGTGGAGCGCATTGCGGACGTGTAAGTCGAAATGTGAGCCGTATTGTTAATGAATGGGATGTTAGTCTATATATGAATTTCTCTTACACAGGACTATTGGTTACCGCATATTATAACGAATCTCCAGAGATTTCAGTTACTATATACAAACGTTCTCCGGCACACGAAGTGAATTTCTCCGCCATTAATGAGATAAGCCAGCTTTCATGGCTAGTAGAATCTGAGAAGGTTTCCGTTGAAGAAACGCGTAGTTTGTTCGACGAAATCAAAAACAAACGCTCTTATCCTAAGTTTGTTTTATTGCTGGGAATTGGATTAGCTTGTGCTTGTCTGTGTTTGACATTAGGCGGCGACTTCTATGACGCCTCACTTACGTTTACAGCTGCGATATTGGGTATGATGGTACGTATGGAAATCGTGCGCAGGGGCTATAACCTTATGATATCGTATATAGTCGCAGCATTTGCAACATCCACAGTCACAGCATTAGGAGTAACAGACTTCTTTGGTCTTATTCCGTGGAGCTCTACTGCACCCGAACGCGCTATGGCAACGGCTGTATTATATCTTGTGCCCGGAGTGCCTTTGACAAATTGCATTATCGATCTTATTGAAGGCTATATTCCTTCGGCTATTACTCGCGGTATTTTTGGTGCATTCATCCTGCTTTGTATTGCCACAGGAATGTCTGTAAGTATAATTTTGTTTGGTATAGAAAACTTTTAAGCGTATGATTTCCGAATCTTTAATATTGAGCACCCTTTTCGACCTCTTGCTTGGTGGTATTATTGCGATGGGATGGGGCATATTATTTAATGTACCACGTAATGTTTTATATGTGGTAGGATTGCTTGGAGGGTTTGGGCATAGCCTGCGCTATTTCCTTTTAACAGGATTCGATGTACCACTCGTTATAGCGACTCTTTCAGGGACTGTAGCGGTTGGTTTTCTTGGAATTCTTTTCGCTCGTAAAGAGGATATGCCACCTGTTGTGTTCACAATGCCAGCTTGTATTACAATGATTCCCGGACTATATGCTTACAACACAATGCTTGGTTTCGTTAAAATGGCACGATTAGATGTTTCTGCGATTGAGTCTGACTTAGTTACACGTACAGCCCATTCATTTGTCATCACAATTTCCTTGCTGTTTTGTTTATCCATAGGCATAACCATAGGCTCGCTACTATTTAGAAAAAAGACTGCACGTGAGATTTTTAAACGTCATCCTAACATGTAGTTGTTTAGCAAGATGGTCACTAATACACAAAGAGCGAAACAAAAACGTATTTGTCGGATGAACCTTTATTATTTGTATTTTTGCGCCCATTGAATAATATGACGATGAGAATAGTTGCTGAGAAAAGTGTGCCTTTTCTAAAAGGCGTAGTTGAAGATTTTGCTGATGTAAAATACTTATCCTCCGATGAATTTACGCCAACAAATGTACATGATGCTGATGTGCTGATTGTTCGTAGCATCAATAATTGTACGCAAGAATTATTGGAAGGCAGCAATGTAAAGCTCATAACGTCTGCTACTATTGGCTTTGACCATATTGACACTACTTTCTGTGATAAATCAGGAATTGTCTGGAAGAATGTACCCGGCTGCAATTCGATTTCTGTATCTCAATATATAATATCTTCACTTCTTATTGTCGCGAAACGTAAAGGGGAAACCCTGAAGGGTAAGACTCTCGGGATTATCGGCGTGGGGCATGTCGGAACTGAGGTAGAACGTGTTTGCTCCGCCTTGGGAATGAAAATTCTACGAAATGACCCACCAAGAGAAGAACAAGAAGGTCGTGAGGGATTCGTTTCTTTAGATACTATTTGTGAGGAGGCTGATATTATTACGTTCCATACTCCTTTAATAAAAGAAGGACTGCATGCGACAAAACATCTGGCAGATAAATCCTTTTTTGAAAAACTAAAAAGGAAGCCATGGTATATAAATTCTGCACGTGGTGCAATAAATGACACAAAGGCTTTGTTGGATGCAAAAAACAAAGCTCTTGTAAGTGAATTGATTATTGACTGTTGGGAAGACGAGCCGACAATAAATAAAGAACTACTTGATTTAGCATCTATTGCGACTCCTCATATTGCAGGGTTCTCCGCTGATGGGAAAGTGAATGCTATACGTGCCTGTTTGGACGATATTATAAACTACTACAATATTAATATACAGTTAAAGGAAATATCGCCTCAAAAGCCGACTAACTCAATAATAGACATGAATGAGTTGGAGTTGAATTCAGACAAAGACAGAATAAGTCAGGTGATACTGCACTGTTTTGACCCTTCAGCTACAGATAAGGCTCTCAGAGAAACACCAGAGCGATTTGAGTGGTTCCGGTCAAATTATCCTCATCCAAGAGAATTCAGTGCATACAAAATAAAAAATGCGACTCCGGAAGAAATCGCATTGTTACAAAAAATAGGTTTTACCTTTTTGTAATATTTCTCGCTATATATTCTGAGTACTTACAGAGATTCTAATATTTCAGCTATCACATGAGGGAAGTGTTCATATTCTAAAACATGAACCTTGCCAGCAACTTGGTCAGGAGTGTCGGATGGTAGAACAGGACAATTTGCTTGAAAAATGATTGCCCCCTCATCGTAGTTCTCATTTACATAATGTATAGTTATACCTGATTCCTTTTCGTTAGATTTAACGACTGCTTCATGCACATACATTCCATACATACCCTTACCACCGAACTTCGGCAGCAAAGCAGGATGAATGTTTACTATCTTGTTTGGGAATGCTTTTAGTAGCGGCTCAGATATTTTATTCATATAACCTGCCAATACAATCAAATCAATCTTGCACTCAGACAATGTACTGACAATCACTTTTCCATCTGTAAACTCTTGGCGACTAAAAGTATATGATGGTATTCCAAACTTCTTTACTCTTTCATGCACGCCAGCATTTTGATTATTAGATAAAACCACCGCGACATTGACATCATTGTTTTCAGAGAAATATCTTGCGATATTCTCAGCATTTGTTCCGGAACCAGAGGCAAAAATTGCAATATTCTTCATTAAATAAAAGAGTTTTAGCTAAAGATAGGTGCTTTTTGCTGCACAAGAAAGGGCATAATGTGCAGTTTTCTATATTTTTAGCTGATTAAATTTGTATTGTTAGATAAAATTTTCTTTTCTTTGCACTGCAAAATTAAAAAAGTATATTCATATTCATTAATCTAAATTAAAAAGTTATGTCTGAAATTGCATCAAGAGTAAAAGCTATCATCGTTGACAAATTAAGTGTTGAAGAAACAGAAGTTACAAATGAGGCTAGCTTTACTAACGATTTAGGCGCAGACTCTCTTGACACAGTAGAGTTAATCATGGAATTTGAAAAAGAATTCGGTATCTCTATTCCTGATGATCAAGCAGAAAAGATTACTACAGTAGGCGATGCTATCGCTTATGTTGAAGCTAACGCGAAGTAAATCCCCCTTAATAAAGGTATGGAATTAAAAAGAGTAGTAGTAACAGGTCTGGGAGCAATTACACCATTAGGCAACAATGTGAATGACACATGGGAAGCCTTAATAAATGGAGTAAGTGGTGCCGGACCTATTACTTTATTTGATGCATCTAAATTCAAAACTCAGTTCGGTTGCGAAGTAAAGGGTTTTGATCCGGCACAGCATTTTGACCGCAAAGAGGCCAGAAAGTATGACCGATATGCTCAACTTGGTATTGCTGCTGCAAAAGAAGCAGTTACTGACGCAGGCTTAGATGTAGAAAAGGAAGATTTGGATCGTATCGGTGTTATCTTCTCTTCCGGTATCGGAGGGATAGCAACATTCGAACAAGAGATTGCAGCATATACAAAAACAGGAGAAGAGTTAGGTCCTAAGTTTAGTCCTTTCTTTATCCCTAAGATGATTGGCGATATTGCTGCTGGTCATATTTCAATGATATACGGCTTTAGAGGCCCTAATTACGGAACAGTTTCTGCTTGCGCATCATCTACAAATGGTGCTATTGACGCATTTAACCTGATTCGTTTAGGAAAAGCTAATGCTATCATAACAGGTGGTGCAGAAGCATCTATAACTGCTGGTGGTGTTGGTGGATTTAATGCACTTACTGCATTATCTACACGCAACGACTCTCCACAAACAGCGTCTCGTCCATTTAGCAATAGCCGTGATGGCTTCGTTATAGGAGAAGGTTCAGTTTGTTTGATTTTTGAAGAATTGGAGCATGCCTTAGCACGTGGTGCTAAGATTTACGCAGAAGTTGCCGGTGGTGGTATGTCTGCTGATGCTTACCACATGACAGCTTCTCATCCTGAAGGTTTAGGAGCAATGTTGGTAATGCGTAATGCTTTGGAAGACGCAGAAATGAAACCGGAAGATATAGACTATGTTAATGTACATGGAACATCAACTCCTGTTGGTGACCCTTCTGAGTTGAAGGCTGTAAAGGAAGTATTCGGAGAGCAGGCTTATAATCTAAATATAAGCTCTACTAAGTCAATGACCGGACATATGCTTGGTGCCGCTGGTGCTATGGAAGCTATGGCTTGCATATTGGCAGTCAAGAATGGAATCATTCCTCCTACAATTAATCATACAGAAGGTGATGACGATCCTAACATTGACTATAAACTAAACCTGACATTTAATAAAGCTCAGAAGCGCGATATAAATGCGGCATTGTCTAACACTTTTGGTTTTGGTGGTCACAATGCATGTATTATCGTGAAGAAATTTGTAAAATAAGACGGTGTTTATAAAACTATACAACGGAATAAGGCACTTCGTTCAAAAGACGAAGGAGCCTTATTTTTCTTTATACAAGATGCTTGGCTTTTATCCTGACAATATCAGCCTATACGAACAGGCATTCTTGCATAAGTCATCGTCTGTTGAAATGGACAATGGCAAAAAATTGAATAACGAACGCCTTGAGTTCCTTGGTGATGCAATATTGGACGCTGTCGTTGCCGATATTGTCTACAAGCATTTCCAATATGGACGTGAAGGCTTCCTCACCAATACTCGTTCCAAGATTGTGCAACGCGAGACTCTTAACCGCATTGCTTTAGAGATTGGTCTTAACGAGAAGATTGTTTATTCCACAAGGATTAATACCCACAACAATTATATGTACGGAAATGCTTTGGAAGCATTAATCGGTGCAATATATTTGGATAAAGGCTACAATGTTTGCTATAAGTTCATCAATGATGTTATTATCAATGAACACATCAAACTTGACCAAATAGCAAGAAAGGAAGTCAACTTCAAATCCACACTAATCGAGTGGAGCCAGAAGAATAAGCTGGAGATTACCTTCAATCTGGTTGAATCATTCCTTGATGGCGACGGCAATCCTGTGTTTCAAACCGAAATACGCTTGCTCGACAACAGTATTGGAGTAGGCATTGGCTACACAAAGAAAGAATCACAACAACATGCAGCCAAAATGGCAATAAAGAAGTTGCGCAAAGACAAGGAGTGTCAAGCTCTGATTGCCAGGCTTAAAGCTCAGGCTAAAGAAGATGCCATGAACGCAAACCAATATGAAGACCTTCCGGAAGAAGCAGATTCAGACCTGAACACAAACATAACTACAGACTCAGTAGCATCGACAATTACCGATAGTGAAGAAAAGGCTCGCTTGGAAGATTAATTGGTGATTAATTAAATCATGTTCAAATTCTGGAGGAAATAACCACCACAAGAGAAGATTCCTATTTCATCATATTGGCATTTTCATATCATGTAAAGATGTAAATAAAAAGAGAATGCCTACATTTGCATCTTCACAATTGCCCACTGCCATGGACATTTTAACAAGAAGTCTCTCTTTATTTTTCCGACATAGATTAAAAGAAATCGATTTGTTTGCTAAAAACGCCGAGCAGATACAACGAACACAACTGCGTACACTTATCTCATCAGCTCGAGACACAGAGTGGGGCAAATCTTTTGGATATAAGAATATTTCTTCATACGAATCATACGTGAGAAACGTTCCTTTACAGACGTACGACGACATAAAGCCTTATATCACGAGGATGATAAACGGCGAAAAAAACATCCTATTCCCATCAGTCGTGCGTTGGTATGCACAAAGCAGCGGAACAACCAACGACAGGAGCAAATACATTCCCGTCACTAATGAGATTCTTAGAAGATGCCATTATAAAGGTGGATATGACAGTGTCGCACTTTATTTACAGGGGAATCCTAATAGTAATTTCTTCAGGAGTAAAGGGCTTATCCTTGGTGGGAGCCACAGTCCTTCGGTACTTAATGCAAAGGCACACTGCGGAGACCTTTCTGCCGTGCTAATACAAAATCTGAGCTCAATTGTGAACCATTTCCGAGTGCCTTCGAAAGAGATTATCCTGATGGACGAGTGGGAAAGTAAGATCAAGGCAATCGTAGAACATACCTACGATAAAGACGTGAACAGCCTGTCAGGAGTGCCTTCATGGATGCTTGTGTTAATCAAGGCCGTGTTGCAGAAAACAGGGTGCGAGTCATTGACGAAAGTATGGCCTAACCTCGAAGTCTTTTTTCATGGAGGAATCAGCTTCGAGCCTTACCGCCATCAGTATAAATCGCTTATTCCGTCTGAAAAGATGCACTATGTGGAGACTTACAATGCCTCGGAAGGCTTCTTCGGCATACAAAGCGAGCAGACAGACAGCAGTTTATTACTGATGCTGGACTATGGCACGTTCTACGAATTCATTCCTACTGCCGAACTTGACTCTGACAATCCGACGGTGCTACCCTTAGAGGGCGTTGAGGTAGGAAAGAACTATGCAATAATAATTTCTACCCTCGGCGGACTTTGGCGATACGCGATTGGCGACACTATTCGCTTCACCTCTGTCGCTCCATACAAATTCGTGATTTCGGGCAGGACGAAACACTACATAAATGCCTTTGGCGAAGAGCTTATGGTTGACAATGCCGACAAGGCACTCAGTGCAACGTGCAAGGAAACAGGTGCAATCGTCAAGGAATACACTGCTGCGCCTTCCTTCCAGCTGGATAAAGCAAAGGGATGCCATCAATGGATTATTGAATTTGATAAAGAGCCACAATCTGTCTCGGTAGAAGCGTTTGCAGAAATTCTCGACAGAAATTTACGAAAGCTAAACTCAGATTACGATGCGAAACGCTATAAAGACATTTCATTAACATGCTTGGAAATCACAAAAAGCAACCCCGGGGTGTTCTACAAATGGCTTGAAGACAAAGGCAAATTAGGCGGTCAGCATAAAATACCTCGCCTAAACAACGACCGACAGTACTTGGAGCAGCTTCTCGCCGTTAATCAAAAATTCAAGGACAGATAAACACCTCCACCGTATTGATTTACCATTGGAGCCATCACCAGATTTTTGTTATCTCTCATATTTACACCACGCGCAATCGCATTTCTTATCGGGAAATACACCAAATACGCAAGTTCAACAGAGAGTATTCCGACACCGGCACCAGCTATCACATCACAAACCCAATGGCGGTTATTATAAACCCTCGACGCCGCAACGAATGAAGCAAGCGCATAGCCTGAGTAAGCTAACAGGGCAGAACTTTCGTGAAATTCCTTATACGTAAGATGCGCACCGAGGAAAGCATTCGCCGTATGACCGGAAGGGAATGAAAGCGGTCCACCGTCAGGGCGCGTTTCCTTGAGAAGATTCTTTCCACCGTGAACAAGACCTGCATTAAATATCTCCGACACGACCAACAGCAACGCCTGATCCGCCCAATGGTTCTTCTCCTTGCCGATAAGGTCGCAAACGAACACCCATCCGAACATCCCCCACTCCATATAGTCATCAATCCTTATCTGTTTCACCGACTCGCGACGATTCACAAGATGAAAGTCCTTCATTCCATCTATCGAATTAGCAGCAAAGCCCACGGCAATCATTGACGCAGGAAGAATAAGTTGTTTAGCGTGAAAATCATACTCCGCCACACGTATCCTTTCCCTGACACTATCCTGCGCAGTAACGGTTTCAGTAGAAAAAGCATTGAGAGAAATAAGGGAAAGCAAAAGGGATATTAGTAATCTCATCAGTTTTGTCGTTTATTATTAGTCTTTACAAAGATAAAAATGTATTACAATTAGATTGTACAAAGAAGGTAACTTTTCAAAAAGAAGGCTGTGACTGCCAGTAAAGACGTGCGTCAACAACTTTGAGTACCAATTTGAGGATTCGCTATTTTTCCTTAATTTTACACTCATTAAATAATGTAATTATAACGCTATGGAACATCCATTGAGTGTCTACAATACACTTACCAGAAAAAAAGAACAATTTCAACCCCTGCACGCTCCTCACGTGGGAATGTACGTGTGCGGACCGACTGTATATGGTGATGCTCATCTCGGGCATGCCCGCCCGGCAATCACGTTCGATATCCTTTTCCGTTATCTTTCTCATTTAGGATATAAGGTGAGATACGTTCGTAATATCACAGATGTAGGACACCTTGAACACGATGCCGATAGCGGCGAAGACAAGATTGCAAAGAAAGCAAGACTTGAACAGCTCGAGCCAATGGAGGTTGTCCAACACTACCTCAACCGCTATCGTGGTGCTATGGAAGCATTAAACGTTCTTCCTCCAAGCATTGAGCCTCATGCATCAGGTCATATCATAGAGCAAATCGAATTGGTAAACGAAATCATCGATAACGGCTACGCTTATGAAAGCGAAGGTTCAGTCTACTTCGATGTTGAGAAGTATGGCAAGCAACATAATTACGGAGTGCTGTCAGGACGCAACATTGAAGATATGCTCAATACCACACGCGAGCTTGACGGACAAAGCGAGAAGCGCAATCCTGTCGACTTTGCTCTTTGGAAGAAAGCACAACCTGAGCATATCATGCGATGGCCTTCTCCATGGAGCGATGGATTCCCAGGCTGGCATTGCGAATGTACAGCTATGGGAAAGAAGTATCTCGGCAAGCATTTCGATATACACGGTGGAGGTATGGACTTAGTCTTCCCTCATCATGAATGTGAGATTGCACAAGCGGTAGCTTCTCAGGGAGACGATATGGTGCGTTATTGGATGCATAACAATATGATCACAGTCAATGGACAGAAGATGGGTAAGTCGCTCGGCAACTTTATTACATTGGACGAGTTCTTCACAGGCTCTCATGCGATGCTTGAGCAAGCATACTCAGTCATACTCGGCAATGACAATCCGCTTCTTTATCCTTCAGGCTCATTACCGCAGTACGGTCGACTTCAGCAATGAGGCGTTGCAGGCTTCCGAGAAAGGACTATCCCGACTAATGGACGCTTACTCGCATTTGCAAAAGATACAAGCTGCCGACGCAACAACTGTAGAGGTAGGCGACTTACGTAAGAAGTGCTACGAGGCAATGAACGACGATTTGAACTCGCCGATAGCCATATCATATCTCTTCGATGCGCTCGTGCTATAAATACTGTAAAAGACGGCAAAGGCACATTCTCTGCCGACACATTGAACGAGCTAAAGGAAGTATTCGATCTATTCTTGTTCGACATCTTAGGCATGACGAACAATGCTCAGGAAGGCGGCAATAGCTCAGAAGCCTTTGGCAAAGCTGTTGACCTACTGCTAACAATCCGTCAGCAGGCAAAAGAGAACAAAGACTGGGCAACATCCGACAAGATAAGGAACGAACTAACCGAAATGGGCTTCGATATAAAAGACACCAAGGACGGTGCCGAATGGAAGCTCCGATAAGGTTCTGAAAACAATGGTTTTTGGTGTTTCGTACATAGGACGAAAGTCTAAAAATTGACTTTTTGTCGTTTCGTCCTATGTACGAAAGTCCAAAAACCGTTCATTTTAAATATAAAAAAGGAACAACTTACTTGTTTTTACCCTTCAAATTGGTCGAGAACGAGATTCTCGCCATCCCACACAATATAAGAGTCATATTGCATCCAATCGCCTGCTATTAGAATACGCGAATCACGGTTAAGCATCAAGTCAAGCATTATATGTCGATGCCCAAAGATGAAGAAGTTTATGTCCGGATGCTCTTTCAGATATTCCTTTGCGAAAAGAACTTGGTATTCATTTGACTCGCCTTGGAATTTTGAGGCGTACTCTTTCTTCAATCCTTTCTTGCGACTACTTAAAGACCAGCCAAGCGCGAAGCCGAACGTCCATCGTGGATGTATCGCAGAGTAGAGCCATTGGCAGAATCTATTGCGGAACATTGCACGGATAAAGCGGAAGCCTTTGCTGCGGAAATCAATCTCATCACCATGACCAAGCAAGAATCGCTTACCCAATAAATCGACAGTCAAGATGTCACGATGAATCGTTGCACCAATCTCCTTTGGCAGATAGTCGAACATCCAAATATCATGATTGCCTATAAAAAAGTGAATCTCAACACCCTCGTCGGACAACTCGGCAATCTTGCCGAGGAAACGAACGAATCCTTTGGGTACAACATATTTATACTCGTACCAATAGTCGAACATATCCCCAAGGAAGTATATCGCCTTAGCATCATTGCGGATACTCTCCAGCCAACGAACCAAGCGACGCTCTACATCGATGGCATCGTCATGAAAGCGTGCTCCGAGGTGAGCATCTGATGCGAAGTATATTTTATTTCGTTCCATCTCGTTCCCTTTCCTGCCTACTTACAGGAAGCCAAGTTCCAATTTTGCTTCTTCAGACATCATATCCCTGTGCCATTCAGGCTCGAACACGATGTCGATTTCTACAGAAGCGACGCCTTCTACGGCTTCGACCTTCATCTTTATATCTTCAACGATAAAATCCACAGCAGGACAGTTTGGAGCTGTTAGTGTCATTTCAACACGAACACTCTTGTCTTCAGCGACATCAACCTTGTATATAAGTCCAAGGTCATAAACGTTAACCGGAATCTCAGGGTCGTAAACTGTTTTCAACGCTTTAACAATAGCCTCTTCAGTCTCTAAAAATTCATTTGCCATATAAACTCTGTTTTTCTTCAAAGATAAATCTTTTTTTATATCTGCACAGACGCAGTTAGGCACAAACAAGGGCAGATTGATTACTTTTGCAAAATAAATTCTACTTTATGCAAGGAACAAAAGACCTTACGCAAGGTCCAATCGGTAGACAACTCTTCAATCTGGCTCTGCCTATAATGGGCACATCTTTTACTCAGATGGCATATAATCTGACTGATATTGCTTGGCTTGGAAGGCTCGGCAGTGAGACGGTGGCAGCTATCGGAGCAGTAGGTATAGTGACATGGATGGCAGCTTCTCTCTCGTTATTGAACAAGATCGGAGCGGAGGTCAGTGTCGGACAAAGTATCGGCGCACAAGATGCCGACAGAGCGCGTTCTTTTGCTTCCCATAATATAACGATGGCACTTCTTATGGCAGTGATGCTCGGCTGCTTGCTTTTCACGTTCGTTTATCCGATAATGAGCGTGTACAAGCTGGACGAAGCAATTACGCAGAATGCTGCGTCCTATCTGAGAATCACAACCTGCGCCTTTCCTTTCTTCTTTCTGTCAATGGCTTTCACAGGTATTTATAATGCGGCAGGACAGAGCAAGATACCATTCTACGTTAATGCAACAGGTCTGGTGATGAATATGATTCTCGACCCATTGTTTATCTGGGTCTTTGAATGGGGCATTATCGGAGCAGCATGGGCGACCTTTATATCGCAGGGCACAGTATTCCTGATCTTCATTTATCTTCTGAAGAAAAGGTATATGCTGTTCGGAGGATTCCCCTTATTTGTGACGCTAAAGGCTAATTATACCAAGCGCATACTTTCTTTGGGAGCGCCTGTGGCTTTGTTCAATGCCTTGTTTGCTGTCATTAATTTATTTATGGGACGGACAGCAACGCTCGCAGGCGGTCATCTTGGTATGATGACACTTACGGCAGGCGGACAAATGGAGGCTATCGCATGGAATACTTCGCAAGGCGTGAGCTCTGCACTCAGTGCATTCGTGGCACAAAACTTTGCCGCAGGACATAAGGATCGCATAATGATTGCCTACAAGAAAGTCTTGCTGATGGTATCAGTCTTAGGAGTCTTCTGCACAATCGTATTCGTATTCTTCGGCAGTGAGATATTCTCGGTAATCGTTCCCGAGCGAGAAGCCTACGAAGCCGGAGGCGTATTCCTCCGCATCGACGGCTATTCAATGTGGTTCATGATGCTCGAGATTACCATGCAAGGATTATTCTACGGAACAGGGCGCACCATCCCTCCTGCAATCATAAGCATTTTCTTCAACGCCCTCAGGATACCACTCGCCATCGTCCTATCCGAATCAATGGGAGTAGAAGGCGTATGGTGGGCAATCAGCATAACAAGCATAGTAAAAGGGATAGTCGCATTTATCTGGTTCAAAGCTATTCAGAAACGAATACTTTAGTAAGCTGCCTGAATGAAATTTTCCATTAAATCGATGACGCCCCATCAACGAGATCTATCAGGCATGCCCTTTTATCATTCCATAAAAATAGAGGGGCTTTAATACGTAGACTTTTAATAGCCATGCTGCCCATAGTTCTTGTGATGTATCCATCATTGTAAAAGGGAAAGATGTTGCCGGCTTCTTGTCATAGTCAAACTCACAAAGCAGCACATGTCCGTAATCTGTTATAATAGGACAAGCAGCATATCCATTGTATGACTCTGTCGGCTCTTTGCCTTCCATGATTGATATTAGATTCTTCGCAGCAACAGGCACTTGCATTCTGATAGCAGCAGAAGTCTTACTCGTCGGCTGATTCGAACAATCGCCCAACGATATCACATTAGGATACTTTGTGTGTACAAGCGTATGCTTATCGACAGGCACCCATGTTTCCACCTCGTCCTTATCCGTTGTCGTACAAAGTCCGGAATCACGCAGGAAGTCCGGAGCAGTCATCGGTGGAGTGAAATGCAGAAAGTCGTAATCCTCAATAACTGGAGTATATGTTTTCACACCGTCGACTGTTGTCACGCGCTCAAAGTGAGCTCGCTTCGCTTCCGTATCAACGCCTTTTAGTTGCATATTCAGATTGATTGGCACATTGCGTTCTTTGTAAATCTCTTCCAAGCGTGGAGTATAATGGGCTACGTCGTATAACGCCTTCGAGGCTGTAAAGAAATCCAACGCTACATTCTCACGCTTATCCTGCTTTCTCGCATGATGTTCCGTCAGCAAACAAATCTTCTTCGGAGCACCACCGCATTTATGCTTTGTATAAGTATCGGTATATACGCCTCGTCCTCCTGTTTGTACGAAGGACTGTATCGCGATCCAAGTTTTCCGTGCACCTTCATAGTCATATATCGAGTGAGCATTTCCTACGCCCAATGTATCCTTAGTGATACCCTCCACCTTTTCCCAGTTCGTTTGCAGACCGGTAGTCACCACAAGGAAATCATAAGAGATATTGCCATTGGCAGACGTTGTCACAGAGTTTCTCTCAGGGTCTATCGCCACAACCGAATCTTTCAGCCAATTAACTCCATCAGGAATACAATCCTCCTGCTTCTTCCAGACTTCGTCCGCTGTATAAACACCGGATGCGATAAGAGTAAAGCCGGGTTGATAATATTGACGGTCGCTCGGATCAATCAATGTGATATCGGGAGAATCCAACCAATTCTCAAGACGCGCCGCCATGCTAAGTCCGGCTGCACCGCCTCCGACTATTACTATTTTACCATTTGCTTTACTTGAAAAGGCTTTTGCCTCATTTGCCGGAAAGGCAGAAATTAATCCGGAAGCAATCGCCAACTTCATGAATTGACGGCGAGTTATTCCGGATTGCTCTAATTGTTCCCAGACCTTGTCTGATTCGAATTCTTTCATTGTATTATATGTTCAAGTTGGGGTTGTTTGAGAATTGTCCTTAAATATAGGAGATTTCCCTCTAACGATTAATAAGAATGGAGCATAAAACGTGTTCCCACAGAGAACCGACAACGAGATACTGTGATCAATAAGTAAGACTAATAGAGAGATTCTTGCAGAGAGCTCTCTTCTTACATAAGGGCAAAGTATATATCTTTGCATCACATAATAAGAAACCAAAACATTTATAACATGGAATTACAGATAATCCAAAACAAGATTTATGAGATTAGAGGGCAACGAGTAATGATTGACCGAGACTTAGCTGAAATGTATGGCGTAGAAACGCGAGTCTTAAATCAGGCAGTTAAACGCAACATCGACAGATTCCCCGAAGACTTTATGTTTCAATTGACTGATTAAGAGATGCGTGATTGGACATCACAAATTGTGATATCCAATTCTGTAAAGATGGGAATAAGGCGGAGAGCATACGCATTCACAGAGCATGGTGTTGCAATGCTTAGTAGCGTGCTTAATTCTAAAACAGCGATACGAGTTAACATAAACATCATGCGTGCATTTGTATCTGTACGCCAAGTATTATCTTCTCCAACAAGCGAAGTCAAAAAGGTTCAGGGCGAAATTAAGGAGCTCAAACAATACATCGAAGAGGTCTTCACAGACTACAATGACATTAACGAGGACACTCGGATGCAATTGGAGCTTATCAATAAAACATTAGCAGAATTACAAGTAAAGGATAAGGCATTAAATAGACCACGCAATCCCATAGGCTATATCAAAACGTGAGGGAATATTATAATCTGACGGAGTAAATGCCTAACTTTACGGAAACAAACAGTTTTGTACATGGTAAAAAGATACGATTTCTTAGTGATTGGATCGGGCATCGCGGGAATGAGCTTCGCACTAAAGGTTGCCAATAAGGGAACGGTGGCTCTTGTCTCCAAGACGAAGATGGAAGAGGCGAATACTTATTTTGCTCAAGGAGGCATTGCCTCGGTTACTAACCTTTACGTTGATAATTTCGAAAAGCACATCGAGGATACAATGATTGCCGGCGATCGACTGAGTAATCGCGAGGCTGTAGAGAAGGTGGTGATTAATGCCCCCGAACAAATCAACGAACTTATCAGTTGGGGAGTAGATTTCGATAAGGACGACAAAGGTAACTTCGATCTTCACAAAGAGGGCGGTCACTCCGAATTCCGCATACTCCATCACAAGGACAATACCGGAGCAGAGATTCAGGACAGTCTTATAAAGGCGGTCAAGAATCATCCCAACATCGAAACCTTCGAGAATCACTTCACCGTAGAAATCCTCACACAACATCATCTTGGCATCAATGTAACTCGTCAGACTCCGGACATCGAGTGTTATGGAGCGTATGTTATGGATCTTGCTACCGGACGCATCGACACATTCCTTTCTAAGGTTACGCTAATGGCTACAGGTGGTGTCGGTGCTATTTATCAGACTACAACTAATCCTTTGGTGGCGACCGGAGATGGTATCGCGATGGTTTATCGTGCTAAGGGAACGGTTAAGGACATGGAATTTGTTCAGTTCCATCCTACCGCTTTATACAATCCGGGCGATCGCCCTTCGTTCCTTATCACCGAGGCGATGCGTGGCTACGGCGGTGTGTTGCGCACTTGCGATGGCGAGGAATTTATGCAGAAGTACGACGAACGCTTATCGTTAGCTCCGCGTGACATCGTGGCTCGTGCGATTGACAACGAGATGAAAACGCGCGGTGACGATCATGTCTACCTCGACGTAACTCATAAGGATGCTGAAACAACAAAGGAGAGTTTCCCGAATATCTATAGGAAATGCCTGAGCATCGGCATTGATATCACTAAAGAATATATTCCTGTCGCACCGGCGGCGCACTATCTCTGTGGTGGCATTTTNGTCGACCACGATGCCCGCTCGTCTATCAAACGTCTTTATGCAGTCGGCGAATGTTCATGCACAGGATTGCATGGTGGCAATCGCTTAGCATCAAATTCCCTTATAGAAGCCGTTGTTTATGCAGATGCCGCAGCGAAACATTCTCTCTCAATAATAAGTAGTTTAGAGTATCAGGAAAATATCCCCGAATGGGACGACGAGGGAGTTACTTCTCCAGAAGAGATGGTCTTGATAACACAAAGTATAAAGGAAGTTGGACAAATAATGAGTTCATACGTCGGCATTGTCCGTTCAGACCTTCGCCTCAAACGTGCATGGGACAGGCTCGACACGATTTACGAGGAAACAGAAAGCCTTTTCAAGCGTTCTACTGCATCAAAAGATATCTGCGAACTCCGCAATATGGTTAATACCGGATATCTTATAATGAGACAAGCCATCGAACGCAAAGAGAGCCGTGGGCTTCATTACACATTGGACTATCCTCCCATTCCTTCCAAGTAAAAGCTAAGAAAAGTACAGCCTTATAGCTTTTGTCGCGTGACGAAAGCTCCGCCAGAGTTCTAATGATGCTTTTGTCACGTGACGAATTTACTGAAAGTATTCTGCTGGTAAATTTGTCGCAGAACGAAAGCTCCGCCAGAGTTCTAATGACGCTTTTGTCGCGTGACGAATTTACTGGAAGAACATTTCTGGTAAATTTGTTATGTGACAAATTTACCAAGAGAATATTTCTGATAGATTTGCTCCGGAACAAAAAGGCAAACAGAACTCTCTTGGAGCTTTTGTTCCGGAACAAAAGCCGTTCTTAATCCCAAATGCCCCACCTGTTTAGTACAGTATTTTTGTATCTTTGACTCACTAACAAATTATTTTCAGACAAAATGGAGAATAGAAAACCTCTCATACTCATCACGAACGATGATGGCGTGGACGCTAAAGGAATTAACGAATTAACAGAAAGCCTAAGACTTCTGGGAGAATTGGTGGTGGTTGCACCCGACGGACCACGTTCGGGTATGGCTGGCGCAATCACTTCGACCATACCGGTTCGCTATACTCTAATCAAAAAGGAAGAAGGACTTACGATATATAGCTGCAACGGCTATCCTGTGGATTGTGTGAAGTTGGCTATTAATGAAATGTTAGGCAGAACACCTGATTTGTTGGTGTCGGGGATTAATCACGGAACGAATGTTGCCGTATGCGTTCACTACTCGGGCACGCTGGGGGCAGCGGCAGAGGGTTGCATCTTCGGCATTCCGTCGATCGGAGTTTCGCTGACCGACAGCAATCCCAACGCAGACTTCTCCGAGAGTTGCCGCTTCGCAGTCGCTGTTGCCGAATACGTTCTGAAGAACGGTTTGCCTTCGGGAACTTACCTCAATCTGAACATTCCTAAGGTAAAGAATGTAAAAGGCATCAAAGTATGCAAGCAAGCCGAAGGGCGATGGACTAACGAGTACAAACGTTCGGAAGATGCCAAAGGGAATCCTGTTTTCTGGCTAACAGGATCATTCGGGAATGCCGACCCAACTCATCCGGACAACGACACTTTGGCGTTGGATAATGGTTATGCGTCGTTGGTTCCATGCAAGATAGATGTCACAGACTATACCTTCATTGAGCAATTAAGCTCAACAATAGGCGAAATATAATCCAATCCGTATCGGTATGAAGTATTATCTGATAGCAGGCGAAGCCTCCGGCGATTTACACGCATCGAACTTGATGCACTCACTAAAGCAGATTGATAGCGAAGCGGAGTTCCGATTCTTCGGAGGAGATTTGATGCTGTCAGAGGGCGGAAGTCTGGTGAAGCATTATCGGGAGATGGCGTTTATGGGTTTTATCCCTGTCCTGCTCAATCTTCGTACTATTCTCAGAAATATGTCGGCATGCGAGGATGATATTCGCAATTATCGTCCTGATGTTGTAATACTGATTGACTATCCCGGCTTCAATCTGAAGATTGCCAAGTTCGTGAAGACAAAACTTGGAATTCCTGTGCATTATTATATCTCGCCAAAGATTTGGGCGTGGAAGCAATACCGTATCAAGGACTTCCGCAAATATGTAGACCGTATGTTTTGCATTCTGCCATTCGAGACGGAGTTCTTCAAGAAGCTGAATTACAAGGTTGATTATGTAGGCAATCCGTCGGTCGACTCCGTATCTTCTTTTACTGAGAAGAATCCTAAATCGTTCCTCGCTTTTATTGAGGAGGAAGGACTTGCCGACAAGCCTGTACTTGCTCTACTGGCAGGAAGCAGGAAGCAGGAGATTAAGGATAATCTGCCGACGATGCTCGAAGTGGCAGCCGCCTATCCGCAATATCAGCCTGTGATAGCAGGAGCCCCGGGGATAGAGCCCGACTACTACAATAGATATATCGGCAATCACACAGCAAAGATTATCTTCGGAAAAACCTATCGCCTATTGCAACATAGTAGTCTTGCGCTGGTAACATCGGGAACGGCAACGCTGGAGACAACCCTGTTTCGCGTGCCGCAGGTGGTTTGTTACTACACTCCCGTCGGACGACTTGTCAATTTTGTTTTCAACACATTCTTTCATATCAAATATATATCCCTTGTCAATCTTATCGCAGGAAAAGAGATTGTGCAGGAACTTTTCGGCGCACGTTTCTCAAAAGGAGCAATCGAAGCTGAGCTTTCGCGCCTGATTAACGACACCGACTATCGAGAAGATATGCTCAGTGGGTATGAGAAAGTAATCGGCGAACTTGGTTCGTCAGGTGCATCTGCTAAAGCTGCGGAGTTAATATATAAGGCTTTGCAGAAAACTGAAATCACATAGCAAAAGGCTGCCGTAGGGCAGAAAAAACATACATTTGTAACAAATCGTCATTAATAACACCATGAAACGCATTTTTCTTATTGGATATATGGGAGCAGGCAAAACCACCGTCGGGCATGAGCTTGCAAAACAGATGGGACTTACGTTTATCGATTTGGATTTATATATCGAAACACGATATCATAAAACCATCCGAGAGCTATTTGAGGAGAAAGGGGAAGCAGGCTTCCGAGAGATTGAGAGAAAAACATTGCACGAGGTTGCCGATATCGAGGACGTGCTGATTTCTACAGGAGGAGGCGCGCCTTGCTTCTTCGACAATATCGACTTTATGGTCTCGACGGGAACGACGGTGTATCTGAAGGTATCCGCAGACGAACTTGCTGCACGGTTAGAACCTTGTAAGCAATCACGACCAATTATCAAAGACCTTTCGGGGGATGAGCTCAAAGACTTTATAGAAAAGAATCTGGAGAAGAGGGAGCCTTTCTACTCTAAAGCCAATGTCGTACTAGATGCTGAGAATATGTTGACAAGGACTGACGTCGATCATATCGTCAGTGAATTAGCTCGTATATTATAATCTTCTATCACTTCTATCACTTCTATCATGAAAAGAGAATGTAGTCAGTACAAAGGAGCGTATATCCCTCAGGCATTACTTGAGGAGATAAGACGAACAAACAATCGCCTGACGATAGGTATTCCGAAAGAACATAACCCCGAAGAGCGCAGGCTTGCTCTAACTCCCGAAGCCATTGGCGTACTAACGGAAAACGGTCACCGTGTAATCATAGAGTCAACCGCAGGTGAAGGAATCAACTATCCCGACTATCGATTCTCCGAAGCCGGAGCGGAGATTGCCTCTACTGCTGCCGAACTTTATCAGGCTGATTATATCTTTAAGATACTTCCTCCGTTGCCGGCAGAGGTGGCGTTGATGAAACCTAAGTCGACCATCTTCTCGATGGTGCAACTGGATGCCTTCGCCGCAGAATCGTTCGAGCTAATGATGCATAAGCAGATTAATGCATTCGCCTACGAACTTATCACGGACGATCATAGACGCTCGCCTATCCTTAATATAATGTCGGAGATAGAAGGCTCAACCTCCATCATGATAGCATCCGAAATGCTAAGCAATGCCAAGGGAGGCAAGGGACTATTATTGGGAGGAATACCGGGCATTACACCGACCGAAGTGGTTATCATCGGCGCAGGAAGCGCTGGGACAGTAGCCGCAAGAGCTGCGTTGGCATTAGGAGCAACAGTGAAAGTGTTCGACAACGATATAAACAAATTGCGAACCATCCAACAAGTCCTCGGACAAAACGTGTTCACATCGAACTTTCATCCGAACGTATTACGCAATGCCTTCATCGGAGCAGATGTAGTTATCGGTTCAATGAGGTATATAAACACTCGCCGACGATATATCATCTCGGAAGATCTTATACAGAAGATGAAGAAAGGGGCAGTCGTTATCGACCTCAGGATAACTCAGGGAGGTTGCTTTGAAACCACTTGCGGATTGTCGGCAAAACATCCTTATGTTTTCGAGAGATACGGAGTGATACACTATTGCAAACCTAACATCAGCAATTACGTTGCACGCTCTGCAGCGATGGCATTCAGCAACATAATAACACCGCTTGTTATAATGCTAGGCGATGCAGGCTCTTTGCATACAGCAACGAAGGCAGACAGCTATTTCCGCTCCGGCATTTATCTTTATAACGGCAGACCGGTCAATAATTATGTTTCCAATCACTTCAATATACTTTCAAATAATCTGGATATCTATCTTTCTTCTTTCTAAATGATTGTTGTAAAGTACTTTCTTGCATACAAATGTATTATTTAGTACTTTTGACATACTTTTTCAAAATAGCAACTACGAAAAGAAAAATCAATCAAAATTATGGCAGAACAAACAAAGGTCACTCCTTTAAAAGATGTAGTTATCCGCTTCTCGGGTGACTCGGGAGATGGTATGCAGCTTACAGGCACTATCTTTTCCAATCTTTCAGCGATTTTAGGTAATGACATCTCCACGTTCCCTGACTTTCCGGCGGAAATACGTGCTCCGCAAGGAAGCCTTAGTGGTGTGTCCGGTTATCAGGTACATATAGGCTCAGGCAAAGTATTTACCCCGGGTGATAAAGCAGATGTGTTGGTTGCAATGAATCCGGCAGCACTAAAAGTAAATGTCGATATCCTAAAGCCTAATTCTATCATTCTAATTGATACTGATTCTTTTCAGAAGAACGATTTAACAAAGGCGTTGTTCACTACGGATGATCCTTTTACTGAATTGGGTTTAACAAGTACTCAGGTGGTTGCTGCTCCGATATCTTCAATGGTAAAGGACGGACTTGCTGAGTTCGGACTTGATAACAAATCGGCTCTTCGATGCAAGAATATGTTTGCATTAGGACTTATCTGCTGGTTGTTCGAGCGTCCGTTGGAAGAGGCAATGCACATGTTGCAGAATAAATTCGCTAAGAAGCCGGCTATTGCTCAAGCGAATATCAAGGCATTAACCGATGGTTATAATTATGGTCATAATATCCATGCTTCCGTATCCACTTTTCGTATTGAAGGAGAAAAAGCTGAGCCCGGATTCTATACTGATATAAATGGTAATACGGCTACGGCTTACGGACTAATTGCTGCGGCTGAGAAGGCTGGTATGCAGTTGTTCCTAGGTAGCTATCCTATTACTCCGGCGACGGACATATTGCAGGAATTGGCTAAGCGCAAAGACTTAGGCGTAGTAAGTGTTCAGGCAGAAGACGAGATTGCCGGTATCTGTACTGCTATCGGAGCGAGCTTCGCGGGTAGCATGGCGGTTACTAATACTTCAGGTCCGGGACTTGCTTTGAAAAGCGAGGCGATCGGATTGGCTGTGATTGCAGAGCTGCCGTTAGTAATCGTTGACGTGCAACGCGGAGGTCCTTCAACAGGTATGCCTACGAAGAGCGAACAAACCGACCTTATGCAAGCGCTTTACGGACGTAACGGAGAGAGCCCGCTTGTAGTGATGGCGGCGGCGACTCCGACTGATTGCTTCGATGCTGCTTTCTGGGCAGCCAAACTGGCTGTTGAGCACATGACGCCTGTTATACTGCTGACAGATGCTTTCATCGCCAACGGTTCCTCTGCATGGAGAATACCTGAGATTGAAAATTATCCTGAGATAAAGCCTAAGATGGCAACAGAATATAAAGACGAAGCTCCTTGGAAGCCTTACAGACGTGACAAGGATACGATGGTAAGATATTGGGCTGTGCCGGGAATGGAAGGCTTCGAGCACCGAGTAGGTGGCTTGGAGAAGGATTTCGATACCAGCGTAATCTCTACCAATCCTGAGAACCATCACAAGATGGTGCTTGCAAGACAGACTAAGATTGACAAGATTGCCGACTGTATCCCTGAGCTTGAAGTTCTAGGTGACAAGGATGCCGACTTACTAATCGTTGGCTGGGGAGGAACATACGGACATCTTTATGAGACAATGGAGACTATTCAAGCTAATGGCAAAAAGGTTGCCTTTGCTCATTTCCAGTTTATAAGTCCGCTGCCACGCAATACAAAGGAAGTGCTTGCTAAATACAAGAAAGTTATCATCGCTGAACAGAACAGCGGACAGCTTGCGAACTACCTGAGATCAAAAATACCCGGGTTCACTCCTTTCCAATTCAACCGTGTTAAGGGACAACCATTCCGTGTGACAAGATTAGTTGAAGAATTCACTAAACTATTGGAGGCGTAAATTATGTCAGAAGAAATAAAATATCAAGCGAAAGATTATAAGAGTGATCAATACGTACGCTGGTGCCCTGGTTGCGGCGACCATGCTGTGTTGAACTGTCTGCATAAGGCAATGGCAGAAGTTGGCGTTGCGCCTAAAGATACTGCGGTAATATCAGGCATCGGTTGTTCGTCGCGCCTGCCATATTATATGAATACCTACGGCTTTCATACAATCCACGGTCGCGGAGCGGCTGTTGCGACAGGCGTAAAGACAGCAAATCCCGATCTAAGCGTATGGCTTATAACAGGCGATGGCGACTGTCTTGCTATCGGTGGTAATCACTTTATCCACGCTGTAAGACGTAATGTAGACATCAATATCGTTCTTTTCAATAACCAGATATATGGATTGACTAAAGGACAATACTCTCCTACTTCCGATCGTGGCTTCGTTTCAAAGACTTCGCCATACGGAACAGTTGAAGATCCATTCGTCCCTGCAGAGCTTGCACTTGGTGCTAGAGGCAATTTTTTTGCACGTGCAATTGACGTTGATTTGAAAGGAACTCCAGGCATTCTCGCAGATTCTGCACGCCACAAAGGAACCTCAGTAGTTGAAGTTCTAGTTAATTGTGTTATCTTTAACGACGGAACTCACAATTACATCACGGATAAAGACTTCCGCGCCGACCGTACAATAATGCTGAAGCATGGCGAAAAAATGATTTTTGGAAAGGACGCAAACAAAGGAATCGTCTTAGACGGCCTAAAACTGAGAGCAGTTACAATAGGCGAAGGCGGTTACACAATAGAAAACATCTTGGTTCACGACGCACACGAGCAAGACAACACCCTGCACTTGATGTTAGCAATGATGGGTGGCGAATTGCCGGTAGCTTTAGGAGTAATCAGAGACATTGAAGCTCCTGTCTACGATCAGTGCGTAGCAGAACAAATCGCCGAAGTAAAAGCGAAGAAACCGGTAGCTAAGCTACGTGACTTCCTTATGCAAGGAGAAGTTTGGGAAGTGAAATGATTTAGAAAATGCTAGGTTTATATATGAGAAAGGGTTACGAAGTTCGCTTCGTGCCCTTTCTCTCTTTTAAATCAGTTCTTCTGTTTAAAAAGGCGAACCCTGCTAACCTCACGGCCAACAAGGTTCTTAACACATTTACAAAACTTAATGACATTAGAAGAATGCCATCTTCTTAATATATATTATCTAACAACAACCTTCGTTGCTGTACCATCAATTGCCACAATGTAGATTCCTGCAGGAACATTTACTGTAACGGTTCCAACAAGCTCAGAACTATAAACAACCTTTCCTGTGAAAGATACCACTTGTACAGCAGCAGCCACAGGTGCTTCGATTGTAAGAGTTCCAACAGAAGCACTAACTTTGGCTGTGCTTAGTTCTTCATTTGCAGTTGTATTGCCAGCTTTCTTGATTAGTACGAATGTTACTTCTTTATCCTCGACAATATTCTCGATTATGTACATATTATCGTAGACGATTGGAGTAAGCTCCTTTCCATTTACTAAAACTGCGACTTCGTATCCTGCATATTCATCAGCAATAGTTGTGTAGAAACGGAAGTCGTAGCCTTCGATTACTTCGTTAACGCTATTTCTATCGATTGAGACTCCTTCTTCAGATATGAATGTTACATTGTGTCTGCTTCTATTATCTGCACCACGGGTTATGCTTACTGTTCCAGAGAAAGGGTTTCCAGAGATAATGCCTGCAGGTAGAGGAAAAGAGAAAGTTTCACCATCAGTAACTGTTTGAGCGACACTATTGAAGTAGACAGCAATACTGTTCTCGGCAAAAGGAACTTCGACTACAACATTTTGACCTTGCCCAGTCATATAAGCCAAATCAACACAGCCAGAAACATCCAAGGAAGTCAACGAATTAGTATGGCAATACAAATTCGTCAAAAGAAAACAGCTTGAGACATCCAAAGAAGTCAAGCTATTATAACTACAAGACAGATGCTTCAAAGAAGGCAAACTAGAGACATCCAAGGAGGTCAAGTTATTACCTGAGCAATTCAGACGCCACAAAGAAGTCAAGCTAGAAACATCCAAAGAGGTCAAGTTATTATCAGAACAAGTCAGATACCCCAAAGAAGTCAAGCCAGAAACATTCAAGGACGTCAATTCATTTTTATAGCAATTCATTTCTGTAATAGAAGATGCGTTCGTAGCTTTTATTACAATATTTTTTTCAGTACTAACATCAATAGAGAATGTATTATCAGTACTAGAACCAAGAAGGGTTTGCTCAATACCATTAATAGATACCGTTTCGCCAGCAACACCTTTTACAGTAATAACAACATTTGCCGTCCTACTATCCGCAACAGTCATCGTCGCAACAGTCACAAGACCTTGAGCAAAAGCAGTTGTTGCGGATAGCGTCAACAACATAATTAATAATAAGTAAAATTTAGTTCTCATAATCTTTTTGTTTTTAAGTGAATAATTATTTATTGTATAAATGTGTGTTATCATTTTTTTCATTTTCATCGTCTTTGTCTTTTCCATCGACCTTTTTTTCATCGTCGACTTCATCCTTTTTTTCTTTTTTATCAGAGAGGTCGTCGAGGTCGTCGTCTGAGAAATAATCTTCGGCGGTCATTTCAGAGAGGTCGATTGGGGGATTGTCGTCACCCTTTGAATGTGACGAGCCGTTGCCTCGATGAGACATTTCGCGAATAGCGTTTTCGAACAGCTTGTCGATTTTCTTTGCGGCATCTTTTGCGTCTTGCGAGCCTCCCAATAAAAATGTTGCCTCTAAGGCTTTCA
>JGI994J12354_10000113_pt1 | contig 72749 bp, 57 predicted proteins | sample IntmicLarv3ML3BL_FD_12354 | JGI IMG/M metagenome (IMG submission 12354) | reverse complement strand
CGTCCCCAAAACCCCTGTGCTAACCGCAGGTGAGCCCCTGGACACTAGTCCAGGAGCTCTAACAAGCATATTTGTACTGTCGGTATCAAAAGTCGCTTTTCAAGCTTTTCCTTTTGACACCACTCAAGTATCTGCACAAGCTATTGTAACTGTTAAATTTAACCCATAGAACATATAAAATTTTGATTATTTGTAAGTGTAGCTATAGTTTAATTTGACAGCATTTTTTAATTCATATTGAACGGTGTCAAGGGTTAAGCGATTAGCGCCCCTTGACACCGCTCATAAATCCAAATGCTTTAAGAAGCCCCCCTGACAAACGTCAGGGGGGCTTGCTTGCTGCAAGCACAGGTTTGGACGGAGTCCAAAAAAGGGTCAAGGGTGAAACCCTTGTGGGGTGGTGGGGCAAAGCCCCACGGTCTTTGTACTTAAGATGTAAGTAAATTTTCTTTATCAAAGAGAGAAGCATTAGTTATTGTGGTGGTTCTTTCTTTGCAATTGAATGCAACATAGCATGGACTTTTGCATAGAATGTAGCAAGTACAAATAGCTAAATCTTTTAGAATTAAGCATAAGCTATTTTGTTACTTTAATTAGAAGATATAATATGTATTTAGATATGAAGGAACCTATGTTTATATATTAAGAAAATAGTTGAGGTTTTTGAAACATTGTAATTTAGCTTTTTTTAAGCAACGAAAATAGGATAATAATTTTGAAAAATACCATATATAAGGGGGGAGATAAAAATGTCTATGCCTGAATTTCCGGAATTTGATCCTGAAATGACATGTGATTATGCGTTAAATATGATTTTAGCTTCAATTGCTATGGAAGAGCTTGCCTTAAGTCATATTATTAATGCTGAAGGTGAAAAGCTTCAATATATATTAGGTACATTAGAGACAAATAGCCATCTTAAACCTACTATCAAGGAAATTCTATCAGTAAATCAAAGTGTAACTAATCTTTTAGATAGTATTTCTCAAAATCAAATGATATTAAAAAATAAAATGGATAAGGCTCTTCAAGGATTAGCTCATATATGTCCTGGACCAGCACCAGAAGGACCTGCAGGGCCACGAGGACCACGCGGGGAATGTGGTAAACAGGGACCCGAAGGTAAAAGAGGTCCGCAAGGACTACCAGGTCCCTGTGGAAAAATATCGCATAAATGTAGTGCAGTTTTTAAAGGTATAGAGAAATGTCATTTATGGCGAGCAAATTCTGCATTACATTGGGGTTTAGAATTTTCGCAGGGAAGTTGTGCCTGTATAGATCATTGTAATAAAGCAAAAATTAAATTTCTTTCTACAGGACGTTTTATGATTAATATTGCTGTTAATTTAAAACCTAAAGATTTTTTATGTAATGCTTCTGTAAGTTTGAAAATGATAAATGGTCATAAGTGTAAGGAAATATACACTGTTCATAATCGATTTTCACGTGAGAACACACTTGCGACAATGTCAATGAGCGGTATAATTATCGAAGTTTTTGATCACTGTGAACCTTCTTTTTTAGAGTTGAAGTTGATATCACCTAATTCCCTTATATTAGATAATTCTATGCTTAGTATTGTAGAATTGTAAATATCAAGCATAGTAAAAACAAATAATCAAGTATGCTTTAAGGATAAATATGAAACTTTATGCAATATGAAAGGGGAATGTAAAATGTCAATGCCAAAAATACCAAACATGGATGCAAATATAAATATAGATAGAGAGGGTGCTATAAACTTAATTATTTCATCAATAGCAATGGAAGAACTTGCTTTAGCACATATCTTGAATGCTGAGGGTGAGAAACTTCAATATGTTCTTGGAACGTTAGAGGGACAAGACCCTGGTGAAGTGACAATGTGCGATATAATGGCTGTAAATAGAAGTATCCAAAAAACTATTAGAGATATAACTAAGACGGAGATGCTTCTTCAATTTAAGCTAGAAGATGCTATTGAATTAGAGGACGATGCATCTGGCTCATGTGGAAGAACTATTAGAGGTAAAAAAATCTGGATAGATGAGAATAATGAACAGGGGCTTCGTCCAGCTACAGTAACAATAAATCTTCTAAGAGATGGCGATCCTTATAAATCTGTAACCCTTGATTCTATGGGTGAGGGTGCATATATATTTAAGTGTCTTCCAATATGGAAAGATCCAGAAACTCAGTATGTTTATTCAATAGATGAGGTAGATGTACCTGCAGGTTATTCCAAGACTATTAAGGGATATAATGTAATTAACCAACAATTACGATAATAGATAAATAAAGATTGTAAGATAATTCAAAATAGAGCCTATAAAGTAATAGATATTTAAAAAATTTATTGAAATAGGTTCTATTTTGAAGGTTAATGTTAATAAAGTGTGTCGTTTAAAGATTTGCTATTTCAAATAACAATTTGCTATATATCCTTAATTGTTTTTAATTTATCTATTACTATGTCATAAGACTCATAACTATGTGGTAATAAACAATCAACACAATTTTTTATATTATTATTTTTTAGGTTATACTTAAAATTACCACTACATTTTTTACCTAAACTATAAAGTGGACAAAAGCAAAATAGACAATTAAAATCTGAGCTTTTAATATCGCTGTGACAAGGGAAAAATTTACAATATTTGTTACTGAAAAATTTATAACTATTTTTCATAAATCAATTTCTTCCAATTATTTCATATATTAATGCATTACATATTGCGGCTGCAACGTTACTTCCACCTTTATGACCTTTAGCAACAATACAAGGAATCTCTAATTTCATGATAAGCTCTTTTGATTCAACCACATTTACAAAACCTACAGGTACGGCAATAATAAGTGATGGTTTAGCTAAAATTTGATTGTATTTTACTATATCGAATAATTTCATTAGTGCTGTCGGTGCATTTCCTATAACAAAAATAGTAGGACAATTTTTGTTTTTTAGGGCATATTCTACAGCAACACTGGCTCTTGTCACGCCTTTTTCTTTTGCAATTATTGCTACTTCTTCATTGTCTATAAAGCATTCTATAGTACATCCAAGTTTTGCTAGTGCTGTTTTGTTTATTCCTGATTTTGACATTTGAGTATCTGTAATGATACGTACACCATTTTTTAGATATGATAGTGCTTGATCAACTACATTTTCTGAAAAAAATAAATTTTCAACATAATCAAAATCAGCTGTTGTATGAATCACACGCCTTATAATGCTTGCATGCTTAGGATTTAGGTCTATATCTCCAAGAATTTGTGTTATTATTTCGAAGCTATTTTTTTCAATCTCTTGAGGGTTCGTAATAAGTTTCATGATTCATCTCTTTTCTATATTCAATACATTTTTGTACAAAGTTTCTAGCTAGTTTTGGGTTACTAAAAAAATGAATGTGTGGATAACCTCCGAAAATATTATTTTGTGATACAATACAACGATATGTTATGCCATTACTTTTTTTAGTTGCTGTAAAGCTCGTGTTTTTATTACTACTTGTGGAGTAGTGGAATGAATGAGCATTTATTTTTTCGCCTCTACTGCAAAGCACAGTATTTTCATTTGCTTCAAGTGTTATATATCCAAAATTTTGTAGATTAGAAGTCATAATTGAATGGCCTTTTAAAATACCTAGCATATCATAGGAGTTACCTTGTAAATCCATAAGGGATTCTTGCAAATACATAAATCCTCCGCACTCTGCGTACACAGGTAACCCATTTTTTATATGTGTTTTTAAGCTTGTTTTCATATTATGATTATCTTGTAATTTAGTAGCGTGTAATTCAGGGTATCCACCCCATAAAATCAGACCACCTGCATCATCGGGTAGTACGTTATCTTCTAATATTGAAAAAAATCGCAATTCAGCACCTAGGTCCATTAATAAATCATGATTATCTTCGTAGTAAAAGCAAAATGCCTTATCTACAGCTATGTATATAACAGGTTTTTTGGAAGATTTAATACTTTCTATTTTAGGATCTGAACATAAAATTGGATTTACTTTTTGTGCAATAGATAAAAGCTTGTCTATATCAATATATTTTGTAGCTGCATCTGCTAGGAGTTCTAGTTTTTTTTGGATATTAGAAATTTCATTAGTAGTAATAAGGCCTAGGTGCCTTGATTTTATATTAGCTTGTGGGATATTTGGCATAAATCCTAAAACTGAAATTTCTAATTTTTCCTCAATCATTTTTTTATAAAAGGGATACATAGTTTCTCGAACATTATTTAATATAATACCACTCACATTATTTTTCTCAAAATTCATATATCCCTGTATTTCAGCGCATATTGATTGTGATTTGCCTTTTGCATTTACTACTAAAATAACAGGTGTTTCAGTTAATAACGCTAGATGGTTAGCAGAACCATAACTACTACTTCCTATGCCGTCATATAGCCCCATAACTCCTTCGATAATAGAAAGAGTATGAGCTTGTTTTTTTAAAGCATATTTAACATTTTCCTCATTCATTAAAAAAATATCCAAATTTCTAGCTTCTACACCTGTAATTTTTTTATGAAACATGGGATCAATGTAGTCAGGACCAGCTTTAAAAGATAAAGCGTGAATATTTCGCAACTTCAAAGCACCTAGTACGGCACAAGTAACAGTTGTTTTGCCGCATCCACTTCCCGTTCCAGCAATCATAATTCTACTCATGAAGATTTACCCTTCCTTGAAAATATTTAAAGATTATGCGGTCAAAGTTTAATATTTATTTAGGTATACTGTAATCCTTTTTAAGGGCTACACTCTTTATTAACTTTAGATCTTGTGTTACGAATTCCTTTTTTATTGTAAAATAAGCTATATTGGTTATAATGATAAGGCAAAAGAATCAAAATTTTTAGTGGAAATTTTAAAATAAAAATCGCTATTAATATAATAAAAGTGTAGCACATACGAAGTTGAGTTGTAAATGTCATTATAGTAAAAATTTATTTGCGAAGTGAAGCAATAAGCATATCCTAAATTAAGGTTGACAAAAAGCTAACTTTTATAATATAATTCTTGTTATAAAAGTTGCTATATGTTTATTAAATACACTTAGTGCTAGTTGAGCTTAATTGAAGGTAAATGCATAGAATTAGATAATTTACTTGCTTTTGGGAGTTTTAATTTCAATTCTAGTAATAGCAATACCGTTGTATTGAGGAGCTGGAATATTGGTATTGGGTTTAATGGTGCTGTTCGTGCATCAGGAGTTGTCAATATTACCGTCGGTGGGAGGGTAAGGCAATATTCATTTTCAGGAAGTACCGCAGGGTTAACTAGTAGAGATTTTGGTAGATGGACGCTTCATGGTTGTACATATGCAGAATTGGATCATGTTTATATTCATTTTGGAGATGGGAGTAGAAGAAGAGCGGACTCATTTAACACTTCCATAGAAAATAATTTTTAATTAGGAGTACTGGGTTTGGACAATAAGTATAAAGGTATTAATTTTGAATCTAGCTACTTAGATCTACTAGAGAAGACTCAATATACAATGAATGAAATCGCTACGTATTCTACGGAAATATATATAGAGTCATTTATTAATGCTAAAGATTTGTATAATGAAAACTTGGATGAGTGTAGCTTTAATAATATTGCCAAAAACTATTTTCATTTTGCTATGAAATTAATATGGGGTGGAACTCTACCTACTTTATTTGAAATTATGATGCAAAACTATTATGAATCCAAAATGTTGTCATTATCTTCTAGCAATGAAATGGAAGCAAATATTTTAATCTGTGTTAGGTTACAGATGTTGTTTGTTTTGCAAGGTTCAAAGTTATTACATATGGGTAAAAGAGATGAATATATAAATTTTGCACAACAAGCTACTTCAAATTTAGTATTTAAGTCAGAAGATTATAGAAAAATTTTAATTTCAAATTAATTATTATATGTATTTATGTTTTGCAATGCAAATGCCAATGCTTATAGCATTGGCATTTGTTTTATATTATTGTTTCTTTATAGATAGCTAGGAGGATTTAATTTGAGTTATGAAGTAAATAATCTATATAATACCATGGAGTGCTTAGAATTATCTGATAAAATGCAAAATTCAGTAAATGAAATTATTATATATTGCACAGGCTTATATATAAAATTATCTAATGATAGAAAAGAAATACTTGATATTGATAAGCATTTGGATGAAAGTAATTTTAAAAATGTTGCAAAAAACTATTTTAACTATTCTATGAAACTTTTAACTGATGGTATCAAGCTTGATTTATTTGAAGCTATTATGCAAAATTATTATGAATCCAAAATGCTATCATTAGTTTCTAATAAATCTACATATGAAGAACATACATTGGATTGCGTAAGATTACAAATGTTATTCGTATTGTACAGCTCCAAGTTATTGTATTTAGATGAAAAAGATGAATATTTATATCTTACAAGCCAATTTGCTTCAAATGAAATATTTGATGAATATATTTATACGAAATTTTATTATATATAAAATGGAGCAAGTATTATAAAAGATTCAAAAGAAGTAGGGTTAAGGTTAATAAATAAAGGTTTATTTATGCCCTGTTATAATATACACTGGGTTTTGTGCTGTCATTATATCATAACCACCTGCTTTTTTTGACTTAGATATATTTACACATATAGTATCGATGCATATAAACCCATATTTTTTGAAGCTTTCTAAAATTTGATTTATACTTTGTAGGGTAATTGCATTAGCTACAATTCTAATATCTGAATTTTTTTCTATTAAACATTTAATGATACTATCCATGTTGCCAGAACTTCCACCAATAAGAGCTTTTTGAGGTATAGGAAGGCTTTCTATACCTTCTGGTGCTTTTTTATTAATAATTGTCATATTATAAGCTTTATGCTTTTCTCGATTCATATTAATTAAATCACAAGCATTTGTATTTGTTTCAATAGCATAGACAAACCCATCATATGTTTTACGTGCAATTTCAACCGAAATAGAACCCGTGCCAGCACCGATATCATAAACAATATCGTTAGGCATTATTTGTAATTTTTGCAGTGATAACCATCTAACTTCTTCTTTTGTCATAGGAACATCATCACGGATAAAATCTTCATCACAAAGGGATATGTGTATATTTTGAATATTTGCATTTTCTATATACATCACAGACAAATTATCAAAAATATAATCTTTTAATTCGTTAGCTGTACCTTGCTTGATTCTTTCGTTGTGATATGAAAGATTTTCACCCACTATAACATGAACGTCACCAAGTCCACTAGCCCATAACATTTCACAAATGTTATGGGCTTTATACTTTCCGCCTGTTAAAGCGAAAACTTTCTTGTGATAGCATACTTTAGGTACAATTCGGTTATTTCTACCATGCATACTTATAATCTGGGCATCATCATATGGTATAGCGAGTTTTGCACTAAAGTATTGAATGCTACTAATACCATTAATAAGCTCTATTTTATATAAATTTGAAAATTCATCTATAAGTTGTTTACTTATGCTGAAAAAACAACAATCTCCACTTACTAATACAACAGTAATGCCAATTTGTGGGTTATGGAGTTGTATCAATAATTCACTAAGACTAAAATTTTGAATTTCTAAACTACTTTTACTAATTCGTGATGTGCTAAATATCCTTTTAGCATGACTTAAAATTGCCTGACTTCTAGTTGTTAGTAGGCTTTCATCTCCTGGACCAAAGCCTACAATAAATAATTTTTCCATTAAATATACACTAATCCTTCTTTATACGGTCAACCAATATGTAGCAAAGTCTTGAATCAATTCCTAAGGGTTCACCCATTATTATGTTTATATGGGGCTTGTCCGCCATGTACTTACTAATTTTTTTCGGTATATCCTCTCTAATATGGATACCCGCAAATAAAAAGTATGGAACTACTTTAATTTCTGTTATGCCTTTATCTAAAAGGTTATCTATAGCTATTTCAATAGTTTTTTCGCTTAACTCCATGAAAGCATGTTCTAATATACAATCTCCAAGTGTATTTTTAACTATTTCAAGTATAGATTCAAGAGTAGCTTCTGTTTCCGTTGCTCTGCTTCCATGTGCTATTACTAGTATACCTCTCATTTTAAGACCTCTTTTCTTGACATTTTTTATTAATTATAAGATAAATTCTGGACTATTGATATACCCCACATTTTTAATTTTTTAATGTTTTAAAAACGCTTTCAGCTACATTTAACGTTTGGTCTATTTCTTTTGTTGTATGTGAATAGGAGATAAACATGGCTTCAAACTGCGCTGGTGCTAAATATATGCCTCTTTGAAGCATTTCTCTAAAATACTTTCCATAGGTAGTTGTATCTGCATTTTTAATATCTTCATAGCAATTAACTTTTAAGGTACCAAAGAATAAACAAACAAGTGACCCAACTCTATTTACAGCTGCTGGTATAGAATAACTCTTAATCAAGTCAGAAAAACCTATTTCTAAATCTTCACCTAACTTGTTTATATGTTTATATACTTCTAAATTTTCAAGTTGATTTAATTGGGCAATACCTGCTGCCATAGCAATAGGATTACCAGATAGAGTGCCTGCTTGATAAACAGCTCCACACGGTGCGACATTCTCCATGATTTCTTTTCTACCGCCATAGGCACCAACAGGTATACCGCCACCAATAATTTTACCGTATACCACCAAATCAGGAGCGATTTTATAATATTTCCAAGCACCACCTTTGGAGAGTCTAAAGCCTGTTATAACTTCATCAAAAATAAGTAATGCGCCATATTGTGTACATAAATCTCTAAGTGATTTTAAGAATTCAGGGTTAGGTGAAACTACTCCCATATTAGCTGCAACAGGTTCTACAATTATACATGCTATATCATCATACTTTTTTAATAAATCTTCTACACTATTAGCATCATTATAGTTAGCAATAAGAGTATCATTTGCTACACTGTTTTGTACACCAAGGCTACTAGGTTCACCTAAAGTTAGAGCACCTGAACCAGCTTTAACAAGCATACTATCTGAATGCCCATGATAACAGCCTTCAAATTTTATAATTTTTTGCTTTTTTGTAAAGCCACGAGCCAATCTTAAGGCACTCATCACTGCTTCTGTACCTGAATTAACCATACGCACCATTTCCAAGCCAGGCACAAATGAAATTATCTTTTCAGCTAATATAACTTCTGTTTCTGTTGATGCGCCAAAACTAAGCCCATTATTTGTGGCTGAAATAACAGCCTCTCTTACTTGTTGATTATTATGTCCAAGAATCATAGGACCCCATGAAGATACATAATCAATATAACTATTATCATCTGCATCGAAAATATATGCCCCATCAGCTTTTTTTATAAATAAAGGATTCCCACCAACTGCATTAAACGCTCTTACAGGGCTATTTACTCCGCCTGGTATAACTCGTTTTGCTTTTTCAAATAAATCAATTGATTTTTCCATTAACCTATATCCCCTTTCTTTATAGCGTAGGCTAATTCCTTTGCAAAGTATGTTATTAACGTATCTGCTCCAGCTCGAAAAATACTTGCAGCTGTTTCACACATCATATTGTATTCATCTGCTAGCCCAAGTTTTGCAGCTGACTTAATCATTGCATATTCACCACTTACACTATAAGCTGCTACTGGTACATTAAATTCACTTGACACTTTGTAAATTATATCAAGATATGATAAGGCTGGTTTTACCATTACAATGTCTGCACCTTCTCTAATATCAAGCGAAACTTCCTTAACTGCTTCTTTACTATTATGATAATCCATCTGATAGGTTTTTCTATTACCAAAAGACGGAGTAGAGCCAGCCGCCTCTCTAAATGGTCCATAAAAAGCTGATGAATATTTTGCAGAATAACTCATGATTGGTATATCTTCAAAGTTATTAGTATCTAAGGTATCACGAATAGACACGACTCGGCCATCCATCATATCTGACGGGGCAACCATATCACAACCAGCTTGTGCATGAGAAAGTGCCACTTTAGAAATAATAGGTAAAGAACTACTGTTATGTACGTCCCCGTTTCTAATAATTCCACAATGTCCATGAGATGTATATTCACACAAACATACATCCGTTATAATAAAAATATCTTTTCCAAATTCTTTTCTTAATATTTTAATAGCCTGCTGCACAATGCCATTTTCAGCAAAAGCACCCGAGCCAATTTCATCTTTATGTTCTGGGATGCCAAAGAGCATAAATGAGTTTATGCCCATATTTAATGCCTCCTGAACACCTTTACAGACGGTGTCTATGCTGTAACGCTTTTGCCCTTCTAGTGAGCTAATTTCTTCAATTACTCCTTCACCATACTTTATAAATAGTGGTAAAACTAATGAGTTTACAGATAATCTTGTTTCCCTAATCATTTTTCTAGCATATTCATTGCTCCGTAATCGCCTAGGTCGTTCTCTCATGCACAACAATCTCCTTTATCTTTGCTACCATACTATCAATAGTAGCTTCTTTTGAAACAAAAACTTTAAATCCATGTAATCTAGCTGTATTAGCAGTTTGATTACCTATACAAATGGCATTCAGTTTACTGAAATCGAATCTACTAGAAGTTGCAATTTTAACAAAACCTTCTACTGTTGATGAACTTGTAAAAGTTATATAATTAAATTTTTCAATCTGGGATAGTTGAGTTATTTTTTTATTTTCAAGTATTGTGTCATATATAGGAAAGCTATTAAAATCAATATTATTATTAGTTAATACATCAAGCATAGCTTCGGATCCAATTTTTGATCTTAGCAAAAGAAGTTTTTCATTTTGATTTATCTGATTAATAAGACCCTTTGCTAAAGCAACCCCATGATACTCACCTGGTGTATAATCAACGATTAATCCTCTTTTTAGAAGTTCTTTTCTTGTTTCTGAACCCACAGCAGCTATTTTTAAATGGTGTAAATTCCTTATATCAAATCCTTTTTCTGTAAGAAAATTAAAAAAAAGATTTACTCCTACACTACTTGTGAATATTAGCCACTTATAATCTTGTATACGAGAAAGTATGTCTTCAAATATCTTATTTTCTTGTAATAAGGATGAAATTTTTATTGTAGGTACTTCAACTACCCTACAACCAAGATCCCTTAATTTAGTGGTTAAACTTGATGTACCAGTTCTTGCTTGTGTGACAATAACTTTTTTATGCAACAATGTTTTTTTAGTAAAAAAATCTAATTTTTCAGATAATAAACAAACTTTGCCAATTATAATAATAGATGGTGATAGCACTTGGTTTTCAAGTGCTATTTGGCTAAGGGTTTCTATGGTTCCCAAAAACTTTCTCTGTTCACTCATAGTAGCATTTTCAATAATTGCAGCAGGCATATCACTATCCATATCTGCTAATAAACAGCCATTACATATTTCTTCTATGCTGGAGACACTCATTAAGAATATTAGTGTTCCCTTTGTTCTTACTAAGGCTGTAAAATCTATATCTAATTTTTCATTTTCTTTAGAGTGACCTGTAATAACATGAAATGATGAAGCGTAGTTCCTATGAGTAACAGGAATACCTGCATATGTAGCACCTGCAATTGCAGACGTTATACCTGGTACTACCTCAAATGAAATATTTTCTTCTACTAAAAGTTCTAATTCTTCGCCTCCTCGTCCAAACACAAAAGAATCACCGCCTTTTAGGCGTACTACATTTTTACCTTGTTTCGCTTTTTCAACAAGTAGCTTACTAATTTCATGTTGTGGTATAGGGTGATTATTTACACACTTACCAACATTTATTTTTTCAATATGTTCTGGTACGAGGGATATAATTTCTGTACTTACTAGGCGATCATATAATACAACATCGGCTGATTGTAATTTATTCAAGGCCTTTATAGTTAAAAGTTCTGGGTCTCCTGGTCCTGCGCCTACTAGCGTAACGTTCATTGAACACTCTCCTATTCAGGAAGTTATAAATATCTATACTTGTAAATTCAATTTCTTAATTGTAATGCTAATTCTCTACCAATATTTTCTGCATCTTCTATTTTTCCTGATAAATGTCCCTTTGATATATTTCCAGAGTTATTAACATAAAATCCTATTAAGTTTATTTGATTAAAATGTACTGTTGCATACGCTGCAACTGGTGAAGTGCAACCACCATCTAAGGTTTTTAAAAATTGACGTTCAACCTTTGAAACGATTTCTGATTTTTTATTGTGAAAATCTTTTAAATATGAAAAATCCTCTCCTTTTCTACCTTGTACTGCTAGTATACCTTGTGAAGCTGAGGGTATCATTTCTTCTAGTGTGAATGTTTTTGTAATCCTATCTTGTAGATTTAGCCTATTTAATCCAGCTCCAGCTAAAATAAGTGCAGAAAATTCACCATTATCTAACTTAGCAAGTCGAGAAAGTACATTTCCTCTGATAGGTGCAGTTTTAAATTCTGCATAAATTGCTTTAAATTGCAAATTTCTTCTTTGACTTGATGATCCGACGGGTAGTGAATGATCTATCTCTTTTATACCCTTTGGTAGTACCAATACATCAAAAGGTGTAGCTCTTTCGGAAAGAGCTACAATAGGAAGATTATCCACCTCTTCATGTGGCATATCTTTATAGCTATGTACTGCAATATCAATATGTTCATTAAGCAAAGCTAGTTCTAACTCTTTAATAAATAAGCCTTTACCACCTATTTTATCTAAACTACGATCTAGTATTCTATCGCCCTTAGTCTTAAATGTAACAAGTTCTATTTCCAAATTAGGATTATTTTTTTTTATAGCTTCTATTACAATTTCAGCTTGTTTAATTGCTAAAACACTTTCTCGGCTACCAACTTTAATTTTTCCATTCATAATTAAACATTTTCCTTTATAATTTTTAGCTCTTAAATAAATTTTTGGATACACTCTTTAAAGCTTTATGATTGCCCTTTTTTGAAATAGTACCGGCTATAAAAGAGTCATTTTCGGCAATAGCAGGAAAATATGTATCACATTCTTCTTTTTTATCAGCGATAATATGTGGTATTCCTAGCTTTTTAGCATCACGCATTATTGCTTGATTAGCTGTACGGTCATTTGTAACAGCAATTATTAGAAAAGGCTTTAAATGATCTAATTTAGATTGACTATAAAAACTTTCAATATATTTGATTTTTTGCCTATTTAGGAGTTTTTGTAGATGCTTCGTAATAGTTGGTGATATAAGGACAATATTTGCTCCAAATTTCACAAGTATACTAATACGTCTCTCTGCTATTTTACCACCTCCGATAACAACAATACACTTATTGCTTAAATCAAAAAAGAATGGAAAAAAAGTTTTTAAACTCGGTTTTTGCTGAATTTCATATTTTAAATCAAAAAAATTTGAAATTTCATTAAAAGATAATCCAGTTTCTTGTGTAGGTCGTGCAATTACAATTACCTTACAATCTAAATCTAGGGCAGCAGATACTTTTTCTGAAAATCCTCCGACATTTCCAGAATCCTTTGTAACCATATATGAAGCACTCGTCCATGCAAGTATAGATTTATTTAACTCGAAATCAAAAGGACCTTGCATACAAATAATATTTTCACTTCTAAAACCAAGCTCCTGTGACTTTTGTAAGGATTCTAGCATCGGAATCATACGTATATAAATCCGATTACTATAATTTTCGATACTGGTAAACTCTGATAAGTCTTTACTACCGATTGTAAGTAGTATGTTACCAATAGTTTTCTTTAACATCTCAACACATGCTTCAACTGTTGGAACATAAAAAAGTTGTTGATTTTGTTCATCCTTTTCCCTTACTAAACGTAAATATTTAATACCTACAGCTTCACAAGCTGATTTTATATTATAGGTAACAATATCTGCATAGGGATGAGTTGTATCAACGACATAATCGAATTTATTTTCTGCCATATATAAAATCATTTCATCTTTATGCAGTCGCTTAGAGTGAACTGTTATATTTTTCTCGGAATGCACTAAATATTTGCCATAGTCTGTAGCTACAAACAAAACAACTTCTATACCATTGATAGCAAACAGATGTGATAATTTTCGACCTTCGATTGTACCTCCAAATAATAAGATTTTCATAATCTATATCCTCTGGTAGTTACTAATTTGCTATTAATAATTTTTGTACTGGTATTACCTATTATTACTGTGGTAAACATATCAACATTAGCTTTTACTAACTCCTCTAATGTACAAATAGCATGCGAACTATTATCTCTAAACGCATTCTTTACATAACCACAGTGTGTTTGAGGTGCTTTAACCTTCAGTAATATATTACAAGCCTTCTCCAAATAGTCATTTCTCTTATGACTCATAGGATTATACAAGCACACAACCATATCGCCCCCAGCAACAGCAATTAATCTTTTTTCTATTACTTCCCAAGGCGTTAATAAATCACTAAGGCTTATTACTGCAAAATCATTTGCAAGGGGTGCACCCAATATAGATGCTGAGGCAGTAGCAGCTGTAATACCTGATATAACTTCAATTTTAATATTGGGATAAGGTTCAGTAATTTCATATAAGAGTGAAGCCATGCCATATATCCCAGCGTCACCACTTGAAATTACAGTAACTTTCTTACCCTTTTTCGCTTCAGCAACTGCAACTTTACAACGTTCAACTTCATTCTTCATACCATTTTGAATGATTTCTTTACCTATTATTAACTCTTCAATTAATTCAATATAAGTGTTATATCCAACAATTACATCACTATCAAGTATAATTTCTCTTGCTTTAGGTACAAGATAATTTATATATCCTGGACCTATCCCTACTACGTAGAGTTTCATAACTTTATCATCCTTCTTTTGTAATCTACCCATTTATAATATTTAGTTGTGTGTGTATCAACTACTCTATCTATAGTTTGTATTATTTCAGACGATAATTTTTGGTCTTTATCTCCCAAATCATCTATTGTAAGTAAGTTAATATCTAAGGCTTTTATCATAGGGTCAATATCTCTAGGTACAGCCAAATCGACTATGATTTGAGGAATGGAGCGTAATTTTATAATATCCTCATAGCGAATTGTATGATGCAGGCTCGTGGTAGCACTAATAACAATGGTTGCTTGCTCTACAACTTCATAACGATTAGTATATGGTATTGTACTTACTCCATTCGGTATTTGTACTATGCCTTTTCTATACTCCCTGAGAGTTGTCACTACATTTGATTTTTCTTTAATTAACAGTTCTGATGCAAGCCTACCCATTTGACCATTACCAATAACTAATATATTTTGATTCTCCAAATTGCATAATTCCTTTAGCTTTAGTATTGCCTTGTATGGTGCTGAGTTGTCCCTTTGGTCTTTGAGAATAACTTTTGTTTTAATTTCTTTAGCCGAACTTATAGCTATTCTAAAAAAAGTTTCTAAAAATCCATCTGTAAATTCGTGTAGGCGGGAATATTCTAATGCCTCTCTAACTTGTGTAATAATTTGGTCGTCACCAAAAATTTGTGACTGCAAACCAGATCCAACTAAACACAGATGTTCAAAAGCTATTTCTTCTTCTTTCTCAAAAAAATACTCTTCATATTTCGAATAATCCTGTTCAAAAAAATTACATAGAATTTCAGATACATTGTAACTATAATTTTCATTTACAGAAATATATACCTCTGTTCTATTACATGTAGAGATCATTACAGCACCACATACACCATTAAGATTTTTATATTTTTCTAAAATACGTATGAGCTTTTCTTTTGAAGGGGAAAATTTTTCTCTAATTTCAATACCTATATCTCTAATTCCTGACATTTGTATTTTCAAAATATAACTCTCCAATTCTCCTTTGCAATAGCAATGGTCATTCCACATTGTGCAGTTTTGAAATGTATTATTTCGCCTTTTTTAGAGGAGATATAAGCTGAGGTTTCGCATATATTTCCTACACCTGTGACCTTCTTAGCAAATTTTGATATATTAAATAAATGTTCATACGGCAGAAGATCATGCGCAACATAAGTAATGTATGGGATTTGGTATTTTTCAGACAATCTTCTAATAGCTGGTTCATTCTTTTTTAGTTCTATAGATGAAATTGTGCCAACACACTCTATAGGTATACTATTTTTTCTTAATATCATCAAAAAGAAATCATTTAGTTTATCAAAATCTGCATTTTTCCTAGATCCAATACCTACATGAAAACATTTAGGTAAAAGATGTAACGTCTTATTAAAGGGTTTTTGGCTTATATCGCAAGATATCCTAATACCAACATCGCTGTTAGCATTAAAGTTTATATTAGGTGGTAAATCTCCAACAATTTCAAATTCAGTAGATAAACCAATGTCTCTTTTTTCTAATAAATATGAAGATATATCTTTGATTTTTTCTACCTCTACAATTGCGTATCCATTTTGAACTGCGAATGTATCAACTGCAAAAATATCATTAATATCTGTTGCAGTTGTAATTATGGGTATCGCATTTAATTCGTCTGCTATACGTATAGCAAATTCATTTGATCTACCTATATGACCTGATAAAATAGGAATAACAAATCTAGCATTTTCATCTATTACAATAACTGCAGGGTCGGTAGCCTTATTTTGTAAATATGGTGCAATTCCTCTAACTGCAATTCCTACTGCACCAATAAATACAAGAAAATTTCCTTGATTAAAAACCTTTGGTATAAATTCTGTAAGTTTTGAAACCCTATAGGCTTTTGCATTATCTCGAAAATGAGTTTCTAATTTTTTAGCTAAATCATGTCCCTTAGAAGTAAATGCCATAAAGATTATTTTATTCATTCGTATCACTTCCATTACGATAAGCATGAGTGAAATCAGGATGATAAAGAAGTGAGCGATCATAATTATCACCTAGAAAATCTCCAACTAAAATAAGTGCAGTTTTGTTGATTCCTGCTTTTTTTGCAGCTACGGGCAGTTCTTTAATAGTGGTTTTAATAATCAGTTCATCTGGCCACGTTGCTTTATAAACTATAGTTGCAGGGCTATTTTCTTTATACCCGCCTTCTATTAGTTTAATTGAAAGTTCTGAAAGCATTCCTGTACTCAAGAATATAACCATAGATGCTTGAATAGATGCTAATTTTACAATATCCTCTTTATGAGGCACTGGCGTTCTGCCCTGCATTCGGGTAAGAACAACTGTTTGGCTAACGTTTGGTAATGTGTATTCAACTCCAACAGCTGCTGCAGCTCCTAAAAATGAACTAACACCTGGAATAATCTCATAAGATATATTAAATTTTTTGAGCAAATCAATTTGTTCCCTTATTGCACCATATATACTCGGATCCCCTGTATGTAAGCGAACGGTGTTATGGTTTCGCTCTTCCTCTTTAAGTACAATTTCTATAACTTGCTCTAAAGTCATCATTGAACTGTCGTATATTTCGCAATTTAGACTGGCATATTCCAAAATTTCAGGATTTACAAGTGAACCTGCAAAAATAATACAATTCGCCTTTTGTATTGCTTTCATTCCCTTTACAGTAATAAGTTCCTTATGTCCTGGTCCTGCTCCTACAAATGTCACCATATGTTTACCCCTTAACAATTATAATGCTAAAATAAGAAGCATTATCTATATCTTTAAATTTATCGAAATCTTTGTAAATTTGCTGATTTATCATGCCACATCTTTCTACAATTTGAGTTTTTTCTGAAAGTTCTAGCTTCTCAATTATATTTAAAATAGTATTAAATTTTTTTCCTGATTTCATAATAATTTTGTTACCTGATAATCTTAGCATATCTTCGATTTCTTGTTCTGTTTTTTGACTTACAGGTATGATATGTAATGATTCTTCGCCTTCACATAAAGAAGTATTCAGCATTGCAGCAGCAGCTACAAAGGATGGTATACCAGATATTATTTCTGTTTCAAATCCTCTAGCAGATATCAACTTATGTACATACATGTAAGTTGAGTATATAGTAGGGTCTCCTAAAGTAATAAAACCAACATTTTTGCCGAGTTTTAGCATATCCTCAATATCATTTGCAACTTTTTGTCTTGCTTCTTTACGAGTTATTTTGCATTTATCCATAGAGAAAGAGCACTCTATTAACGGCTTATGTGACACATATTCTTCTACAATTTCAAATGCAATTCTTCCACCATTTCCATCATTGGGTATAGCAATTACATGACACTTTTCCATTACTTTGATTGCTTTTAAAGTAAGCAATTCATTATCTCCTGGGCCAGTTCCAATACCGTATAATTTACCTTTCATAAATATCTCCTTTTAAAGATTAAAAGACATTGAGGCTTCGACCCAAATCCTGCACGCATGCGAGTTTTAAAGTTTTTGAGCAAGCTTTTTAAAAGCTTGTAGAATGTAAGAGAGAGTCTCACGGTCTTAATTTTTGCTAAACTTGCGAATTTATTAAAACACCATATTTTTGTGTAAAGATGATGTATTTAACTACCATACAACCCTTTGTTTGTTGTTTTATGTGAAAGTTAATTTTTCTTTCTAAGCTACAAAGTATTTGGTCGTATATTTCCATTTTTCTAATTATTTCTATAGTCGCATCAACTGTAATGCAACTCATAATTTTAATAATATTTTCTGCTGAAACTCCAGCCATGGCACAATGAGAAGCTATAATCTCCATGCGACAATCTGCTATACTTGAATGTGTATTCATAATCCCGCCTGCAAGCTTAATAAGTTTACCAGCATGACCAATAAGTAACATCTCCTTTACTCCAGAATATATAGCATAATCAAGAGCTTCACCAATAAAATTTGAACACTTTACAGCATCATTAATATTTATATTTAGTATATCTTTTGCAAAATCACGCCCATAATTCCCTGGAGTCATGATTAATATATTTCTACCTTCAGAAACATGTACATCAATTTCTGTTTTTATGGTGTCAATAATGGCTTTTTCGCTCATAGGCTCAACGATTCCAGTTGTTCCTAAAATAGAAATGCCATTTATTATACCCAATCGTTCATTCATTGTTTTTTTTGCTATTTCTTCGCCATTTGGAACAGATATAATAATTTTTAAACCACCTGTATATTGATAAGTTTTAATAACTGATGTAACTTCTGTTTCAATCATATTTAGAGGAGTAGGATTAATAGCAGCATCGCCTACTGGTATTTTCAGTCCTGTTTTTGTTACTCTTCCAACACCTTTACCACCGTCTATTTGAATACCAGTGTCTATTTTTGAAACAGTAGCAACAATTTTAATTCCATTAGTTACATCAGGGTCGTCCCCTGCATCTTTTATAGCAAAGCAACTAGCGTACTTATCGCAAGCATAATCATCTGTAAAAACATCTAATAGTAAAGATGAACCATATTTTGTATTGAAATGTATTTTTTTTACAGACTCACCTGATAGCAACAAAATAGTTGCAGCTTTTGCAGCAACAACGGCGCATGAGCCTGTTGTAAATCCACGTCGTAATCTTTTATTTCCACTAACTATATAATCATCCATTTATACCAAATCTTTCGTAATTATTTTACATCGCTTTTTCAAAAAAATAGCTGAACTTAATTAACAAACTTATCATAAAGAAAAATTTTTAAAAATAATATGTATTTTACCAGAAGGCTCTACATTAATTACATCTGAATCAACTTCATAAATTTCTCTAATAAAATTAGGAGTTAATATCTCTTTTGGTTCCCCATAACCTTTTATTTTTCCATCTTTTAGTACATAAATGTAGTCACAGTACATAGCAGCCATATTCAAGTCATGTAATGCAGATATAACTGTTATATCAAGTGTTTTAATAAGGCTTAATAAATGAATTTGATGTTTAATATCCAAATGATTTGTAGGTTCATCTAAAACTAAACATTTACTTTTTTGAGCAAGTGACCTTGCCACAATAACCCGTTGCTGCTCACCACCAGAAAGTGTTGAAAAAATACGATCTGAATAATGGCTCATTTCAACTTTAGCAAGGCTATCTTGTGCTATGTTAAAATCTACTTGTGTATCTCTTTCTATAACCCTTTTATAGGGTGCACGTCCCATAAGAACAACTTCTTTTACTGTAAAATCAAAACTAAAATTATTATGTTGAGAAACCACGGCAAGGTTTTTAGCAGACTCCTTTAATGTAAAACTATCTAAAGGTTTATTATCTATGAAAATAGTACCTTCATTTGGTTTAAGTATTCTGTAAATGCATTTTAAAAGAGTAGATTTACCACTGCCATTTGGGCCAATTATTCCTACAAATTTTTTGTTTTCTACATGTAAATCTATATTATCGATAATTTTTTGATCTAATATAGCCATTGATACTCCTACACAATCTACTTGCATTTACCTTACGCCTCCAAACCCATAAGAACTTTTTACTAGCATATATACAAAACAAGGGGCACCTATCATTGATACTAAAATGCCAATAGGTAATTCTGTTGCTGACATTATTGTGCGTGATAGAACATCGGCCCAAATCATAAAAATTGCACCTACTAACGCAGACACAGGTATAACTTTCATGTGGTCAGTTCCAAAAAACATCCTAACGAAATGTGGTATAATCAAGCCTACAAAACCTATAACACCTGATGAGAAAACAATAAAACCGATCATTGCCGAAGCTACCAAAAGATACATAATTCTATACTTATGTAAATCTGTGCCAAGCGTTATTGAAACTTCATCTCCTAGTAGCATCATATTAAGCATTCTTGATTGGGTTTGGAAAAACACAATTCCAAAAATTGTAACAAGAAAAACAATTATATTAGTATCCCATCTTGCACCAGAAAGGCTTCCCATAATCCAAAACATTGCAGTTTGCATAGCATTTCTATCTTGAGAATAAAAAACAATAAAGCTCGTAAAAGCTGAGCATACGGCACTTATAGAAAAACCGGATAATAATAATTTTATAGAATTAGCACGTGAGCCAATATTAGAAACTATCAATACCAACATAGAAACACTAAATGCACCAATAAGTGCCATTATACCAACATAATTAGGTCCAAACGTAACTCCTATACCTAATATAATAGCTACTACAGCACCAAGTGAAGCCCCAGATGATACCCCTAGTATATAGGGATCAGCCAAAGGATTTTTTACTATTGCCTGCATAACAATTCCGCAAACTGAAAGACCTGCACCTATAGTAGCAGCCAAAAAAATTCTAGGTAGCCTTATTAGCCATATAATATCACGAATTGGGCCTTCTGCAAATTCAGATAAACTATCAATTCGCATAATTTCATAGATAATAACGCTATAAACATAAGGTATAGATATTTGCACCGTTCCAAATGTAACAGCGCTTAAAACAGATAGTATCAGAACGGTAGCTAAAGCTATTGAAACTGTAATATATTTTGGAATTTTTATACCAGATATTTTTTTATTGATCATATTAATTTCACCTGTTATTCAGCTATTATTCCAGCAGCTAATCTCCTAATTCCATCAATAGTTCTTATCCCACTACAATATATTTCTCCTAATGGTATAGCATATACTCTGTTATTAATAACCGCATCAAGACTTGCAAATCTAGGATCATCGTTAATTAAATTAGTTGCTAAATTTGCAGTAGCAATATCTGTACCACTACCGAAATAAACTGTAAAAATTATATCTGGATTAAGTGCAATTAATCCTTCAGCTGTTATATTTGCTCCTTCAGCTGTTATTAATTCTGCTCCTAAAGCTCTAACCATATCACCAGCAAGAGAGTTCTCTCCATAAATGAATATATTATCATTACGTGATTCCATAATTATTACACGCTGTCTATATGACAATTCATCCATAGCTTGCAAAGTCTGCTCAATTTCTAGTCTTATTTCATCGACAATAGCTTCAGCCCTATCAATTACATTAAATATTTTTCCCATATTGATGATATCTTGAAATTCATTTTCAAGAGTTCCTTCTATTACTGCACCGCTATTAACTTTGATATATGTATTAATATTGTTTACATGCCAATAATCTACTTCTCCTAAGTTATTTTCATTAAAATATGAATGCCAACTCACAATAAAATCTGGTTGCATCATGATAACGGTTTCCCTATCTGGCGCAAACACGTCTAAAAGATTTACATTTGCAAATGCTTCTGCAAATTCTAGTTTAACATCATGATCCAAACCTGCTGCTGCCAAAATTTTATCTTCAAGCCCCAGAGCCAATAAGGTTTCCACTGAATTCTGATAAACGGCTAAAACTCTTTCAGGTGCCCTGTAAAAAGTCATTTCAATAGATTCTCTTGCAAAATTATAGTTTCTTATTGTTACAGGAAAATGGTCATTTATTTCTTGTAGATTAGATTCTACTGAAATATGTGCTTCTATTGTACTTTGCACTATTGGTTCTATACTTTGAGTATCTAATTCTGTATATCTATCACACGCTGTTGTCGATATTGCTAAAACTGTTATTACAAAACAATTTGAAATTCTTCTGAGCATATTCTATATCCCTCTCTAACACTATATTTAGTTTTAACTTTGCCTATTTCCAAATAAAAAAGCCTTGATCACAAGATCAAAGCTTAAATTCGCAATAAAACAACGCTATATATCAAAATACATAGCAAGCCAAAAACTACGAATCAAGCCCTTATATCCTGTAAGAAGCTATGATGCTACATCATTGGCAGGTCTTTCGACTAAGATATCTTCATTTTTCTATACCTTCCCAAGTTACTAAAACTCAGTGGTTGCAAATAGCATTTAGAAAAACTCCATCAACACGGCAGCAGGACTGTTCAGGACTCTAACCTGATTCCCTATTATCACAAAAACAAACTACGTTTAATATGACCAATGATTGATTTTAGTGAATTACCACCCATGTTTACGTAACTAGAGAAGTGGCGGTTTTTTTGAAAGTAACATATTTTACTAAAAAATTATATTAACTAAACTAATAGGTCTGTTCTGTGACCTAGTATATAATATAGCATAGGTAAAATTTTAATACAAGTTAGTCTAAAAAATTTATATGATTGACTAATATGTTAAAAACCTTAAAAAATTTGCTATATATGTCATTGCACCATCAAAACCAAAAACACAGAAATGTTAACTATAATTTCTTAGCAAAATATTGCATATTAAAAATTATAGTTGTATAATCTCCTTATGTAATGTAGATACATAGATTTTGAAATAAGCTTCGCACTACCACTGATTCATTAAAGGAGTTATTTGAAAATATGTGGGTTGTAAATAATAGTAAATCACCCTATTACCTAAGAATTGAGAGGCTTTTGCTAATAACATTAAACTATATGCTTTTATGTAGGGAGGTTGTATAATGTGGGTAGTTTATGCTTTACTTGCAGCTTTTTTTGCAGCATTAACATCTATTCTTGCCAGAATAGGTATCCAAAATGTAAATGCTAACTTAGGAACAGCTATAAGAACAACTGTAGTTCTCGTGATAGCTTGGGGGATAGTCTTTTTTACTGGTAAACACTACGAAATACCTAATATTGATCAAAAAAGTTGGATTTTTTTAATTTTATCAGGCATGGCTACAGGTGTTTCGTGGCTATTCTTTTTTAGAGCACTTCAAATTGGCGATGTCTCAAGAGTAGTTCCAGTTGATAAATTTAGTGTTGTAATAACTATACTTTTATCATTTATATTTCTAGGTGAAATTATAACTGCCAAAACAATCATTGGAGCTCTGCTTATAACTGCTGGCACTTTGGTATTGATACTATAAAAATTAAAATTTTATGTTTAACACCCCCCTAGTATCAGCTTAGGGGGGTGTTAAACATAAAGGGAAGTATATGAAGCTGTTTTACTTCAAAAAACTTCATGTATAGAAGAAGTTGCTTCCCGGGAACCTTCACTTCTCAGTTTAGCGTAAGTGGGGGTAGTTCACTTAGTAAAAATATCATTATATCAGCTAGAGGTAGAAAATAATTAATTCTAATGTATATATCAGAAGGGAAAGAATTATATGAGCGAATTTAAAAAAGAAGTTGAAGTGTTTTATAAACTGATAGGAAAGTATAATAAAATGGTTTTAGCAACATCAGCTAATAATAGAACAACCGCCAGAATGGTAAGCTGTATAATAGATAGTGAAACAATTTACTTCCAAACAGATAAAACATTTTTAAAATATGAGCAAATACTTGAAAATTCTAAAGTAGCTTTATGTCTATCAAACATTCAAATTGAGGGAATAGCTAGTGTATTAGGTCATCCAATGGATAAAGAACATAGTTTTTTTGCGTATTCCTTTGAAAAATATTGTACAGAATCATTTAAAAGTTATACTCATTTGAAAAACGAAAGATTAATTAGTGTCGCAATTAAAGAAGTAACCATATGGGAGTATGAAGATAAAAGACCACTAAGAAAATTTTTTGACTTCGAACATCAGCGATATAAGCTAGAATATTATAATGAGGATTAAGAATTGTAATCTATTAATGTGACATACTCCTACCACCTAAGAGATAGGGAATTCTTGCCCATCACTGTTAAAATAGTTACTTTTAAGAGATATAAATTCATTGTTTATGACCTCCAATAAGCAAGTAAAAATGAAATTAATACATGTAATTTATAGCTAAATGAATGGCATGTTTAAATATTTTTTTGTATAATTCATCCTTTAAAGTTGACGAAAATTGTAGTATAATGCGATAAAAGAAGGGGGTTGCACAAAGTATGATAGAAAAAATTAAATTTAAATCTTTTAAAGCTAGCTATGGCTTAACTGCTAAAAATTATATTTATAAAAAAATTTTGTCCTACAATTGTCGATATTTGTCGTCAAATATATAAATTTGTACTTATATGGAATATCAAATTAAATAATATTAATTGAAAATAGGAGATTACTAGGATATTTTCTGAAGACAGATATTAAATTCAATTATAAAAATATATCAATTTGTGTGATAATTTTTAGAGCGCTCGTTAAAATGAACTAGCAGCTATTTATCATTATAAGTTAGTTTTTGCGCTAAATAATAATTAACAAATAATATATAGTATAGTCATAATCTTATCCTAGAGCTTGCTTAAGAAGTACAGATTTTTATATAAAATCTATGCATTACTTGAGCAATTTCTAGGATAAATTTTGTAATGAAAGAAGGTATATGAATTATGACAAATCTGATATATCGTCAAATTGCATTATTTCTAGCACTTTCTATAGTCTTTTCATATTTTCCAACAACAGTATTTGGAATATTACTGGAAGATAACAGTTTTTATGAGGAAACTAATTTACCTAGAAAGCCATATGCATATTTTAACTATAATACAACTCACCCACTGACAACAGAAATATTCTCTGAACAAATAATTACACAGGGGACATTTTCAGGTGTCACATTTGGAGATGAAATGATTAATGGTGCGCCCTGGCGTTTATATAATAATGGATTGCTTGTGGTAGAAGGTGGGCATATAAATTCATCGCTAGATTTACCACTACTAAATGCACCATCAGGTTGGCGTTCACATGCGAATAACATCAAGCAAATTGTTTTCACAGATACAATTATTGCAACTGACTTAATGGGATTATTTCAAAACTTATACAATCTTACTACTATAGATGGGCTATCAAATATTAATACTGACCGTACTATAAGTATGGATCGTATATTTTATAGAGCGGGTAATTTGAAAAGCCTTGATCTTTCATCTTTCGTGACAGGTGGAATGATTTTTTTTGGAGCAAATCATGCATTTACAGGAACATATTTGTTACGAGAACTCACATTAGGAACAGGTTTTGGATTCATTAGTGGTGCTGGTACTGGTCTTTCACCTGTTCCAAGTAATGAGTACTTTACAGGGTTTTGGCAAAATGTATGTACAGGAACAACATATAATCCTGAAGGTATACATACATTTACGTCAATAGAGTTAATGGCTAATTTTGATGGCAGAACTATGTCTGATACATGGGTTTGGCAAAGAGCAACTTTTGATATTAATGGTCGTGTAGTAAGCTCAAATATTTCAAACTATAGCCCTATTAGTAATGCAGTTATTGAATTACTTGATGCAAATGGTATGCCCTTTGTACCTGCAAAATTAACAACAACTAGTGTAGATGGTACATTTGCATTTAGTAATGTTCCTAGAGAACAAAATTACCGTATTTCAGTCTTAGCAGAAGGTTTTCAAACAGGGCATACGTATATCTATAATCTTACATCTGACTATAACACACACGATATTGTTTTGGGTATGCTTGAAGGTATCATATCTATTGAGCCAAAAAACACTATTGAAGCAAATTTTCCATCAACTACTGAATATATTGAAATGCTTATATCTGTAAGGGTGTGTAACGACTGGTTAGCAATGTTTGATGCTGGAAACCCTGAGGACCGTATAATGCTTAGAATAAATGATGAAGTGTTACAGCCTGTAAATCTCTCAGATCAAGGTTTCTGGTTTGACTTTGAAGACAGTAGTATAGCGTTCATTACAGCATTACTCCAAATTACACCCAACACAACCGCATATGACATAGGGAAAAATATAGAGGTTTACTTTCAAGCAACAACAGAATCTGGATTTTTATCAACAGGTATTTCTACAACTCTTATCATACATCATCCTATTTGGGTAACACAATTTAATATATTAAACCCATTAAAATCAACTAATAATGTTATATTTCCTTCATTGATGACAGAACCATTAAAATATGAAGCTATAGTCAATTTGGAGGCAACTTTTGATGATGCAAATTGGAGATTATACCTTATAGACCAAGGAATTGAGGAAAAGGATATTTTAAACTATTTTAGTAATAGGATTTACTATGACATTCCCTTAACCATTGGGAAATTAGTGTCAAATAAATTAAGCACTACTACATTTAAACTAGATCCTCTTAACTTTATTGACATAGGGAGTAATACAACTTTATTACTTGTAGCATATCCTACTGATACTGAAATTTATAATGGAAATAATCGTCGAGATGAGTTGATGGTATCTACACCTATAATCATTTCATATAACCCAACAAGTGATATTTTTATGATGCCTCCCAGAGTGTTTAGAGGTAGTATTAATGATGAAATTACTTTACGATTTATAAGTCCTCAACATAACGAACTTATAGCTCAGGGTATAAGATATGAGTTACATGTGTGGACGCTCATACCTGGACAGTACGACATAGAATATTATTTAGTACATGAGGACCCAATTTACCACAGGGCAGGCATAGATCAGCGAATTGTAAGTATAGAAACGTCTCAAAATATTTTCAATATATCTGAAAGAACTGAAGATGGTACTGGCTATGCTCCACGATATATAGCATATATTTCATTTATAGATGAACATGATATCATGTCTGGGGATTATGCTCTTTTAATAATTGAACCACCTACTTTGAATTTTTCGTTTAACGATGATTTTGAAAGAGTTTTTCGTTCGGATCAATTAAATGATATTACAATATCTTGGGTTGCTGATGGTATTTTACCTGGATCTGATATTTTAATTGAAATTACCAGAAATGGTGAGTTAGTATTGAGAAAAAAACAAGCATCAAATACCAACAGCTTCACATTTCGCCCCAGCCAAATGACAAAACATGTTTATTATATATATCAGATTAATATAACTATTACTGGAGTTGGCAAGAATAATACTTTAACAAGTACTACGGGGCTTGAAGTATTCAATTCTGACTCCCTACGCATTAATATGTCTAATAATCACCTGCATAATAGTGTAATTTTAGATTTTGCTAATATGTCTAGCGATGATATTTTAGCATTGAATCGACAAATTAACCTATCCTCCCTTGTACAATTATATAATCCTTCCAATTGGCCTGCGTCTGAAAGTATGGAATGGTCAATTAGTAACAGAAATTCTATAGGCTTACATAAGCGCGTCGGAAATCAATGGCATAATATCGAGGATATGGGTATTTCATCATTTCATCCTACTACCAATTTTAAGGCCATTGGAGTTCTAAATGGTAATGCATATATTACTGTAACCCACTCAAGAACAGGTATAAATTATACTATAAACGTAGATGTAAATAGCTTACACAATCAACTATATCTCATTACTGTTATACCACGGATGAGGACTTTAGTTAATTTCACTAATGGACTTGGTGAAACGTTTAATTTATACACTAATGATAATGGAGAGATTGCTATCTATGAGCCACATTCTATTATTGGTGAAATTCGTTTTAAGTCAACTCAGGGAGACAATCTTTTATTAGGGAGTGTTCATAGCTCTAGCTTAGTAACAGGTGAACCAGATAATAATAGCATACAGATATATCCTATGAATATCGTGCAACTTAGATCTGTATCTAATCAGACATTTTTTGTCTATCTACCTGATGGAAGCCCTTACCCAGAAAACAGTAGAGTTGCTGTGTCTGGTGTACTATTTCAAAATGGTGAACTTGTAGAAAAATCCCTGTATAATAATATTCACTCAGTTAGAAGTGGTGGTGCTTTTACTATAAATATGGACTCCGCATCTTGGGACATTGAACTAGGGGATCATTTAGAGTTTCATTACGAAATACGTTTTTTAGATGCTGATTTGGCTCCTTTGGTTGTTAGTATAGATGGTTTTACTAATAATAATCATAATATAAGTGTTGGCGATACTATATTGCGTCCCATTTCATGGAATGGGAGAGGATTTGTAGCTATACAGTATTTATACAAAGATGAGTTTGATATATTTGATGTAACGCAATTAACATCTTTCGTTAGTACTAATATAAATAGCCCTACTGGCGAACTCCACGCAACTATCGTTGCAACGCAAAATACCGATATGGCAAATATTCGTTTTGTAGATCAGTTTGGTACTACACCAAGTACACAACGTTTACGACCTATATGGCAAGATAACACATTTTTGAGTGGGTATTATACTTTTTGGGAATTAACTCTACCCATAAATGATGCTCTTCAATTACAGCCTGGCGAACATCGTGGTTTTGCAATTTATGGTAACGATATAAATGGCTCTACTCATAGGTTGGATTTACCCTTTAGAGTATTTAATGGTTCGGATTTAATGATTCCAGAACAATATCTCAATTTTGACTTTGATATTAGTGATATATTAACCGATAACTCTATTTTCTCAAGCATTTTTGGGGAAGATAATACAGATGTGGCTTTACAATTAATAAATAGTATTGTAACCACTAGTGTGGAACTACCTAGAAATTTATCATTTATAACTCATGTAGCCCGAGATTCTAGTAACCCCTTAGTATTTACGATAAGTGGAGTGTATGCAGGAAATTGGCCTAGAGCTGGAAAATGGTCATATACTTTGGCATATCCATATTTAAATTTCCCCTCTAAGCCTAACATACCTATTCCACCTACACGACCACGGAGACCAGCACCACCAATGGTATATTGGTCAACAACTATAGGGCATTATACAATACATACTCGCTATGACTGCTATCTATTAAGAAAATCCACAGGCTATAATTCTAATCATGGCTCATTTATTGTACGTAGCCCACTATATCTAGATATTTATGATGATTTTACTAATAATTGGAACCATAGTGCACCGATTAATAGTATTCGATGTCAAAACGACGATTGTGATTGGGTAGAATTTGATACCAATCGAGCAAAATGGCGATTAATAATAGAGGCCCAAAATGCGGAATATACAGAAGCAAGGTTAAGCTTTGAGGAAGATAGGAAAATATTTGACCAATTAAACGAGCAATTTAATACAAAATTTGAAAGAGCCTTACGTAGAGAACAGCAGGCCATAAATAAGCCCCATACAGCAATTTTTAATGCTAATACCAATGCTTCAGGTTATTTTATAGCAACTTTAACTTGGAATATATATACTAGTTCATTTCAATTTGAATTTATTCAAGCAGGTATTAATTTAGAAGTAAGAGCAACATCTAATACGCGTTTTACTAGACGAATCCCAATACTTGATGTTCCTGTATCAGGAGTATATATTACTATTGAATTCAATGCTGGAGTAGGTGCAAATATTCATGCAGTAATTGATATGTCATATGATACTAATAATCAGGAGCAGTTAATTATTAGTGCTGATACTAATGGCTATATCCGATTTCGCGGTGCAACAGATACTGATATTTGGGTAGCAGCAACTAACATAGACTCTTTTGGTAAGTTTAATCTAGATGCAGAATTTATAAGTCAGGTACTTGTACCAAACGTAGCAAGTCGATGGAACAACTTATATGCTATTGCTGGAATAGATAATATATGGCGCGTAGGTCCACATATAAGTATATTAGACCATAGATTGTATAGAGAAGGAACGACTCGCATATGGGAGGCTCAGGAAAATCATAATAATACCCCAATGTTTGGTAATCAATCGTTATTTAATCAATCTTCGCATAGTCGGACTTTGGAAGCAGATTTAGATGACAATTATTTCACGTTAATAAATTCACTATTTCAACAGCAACTTTATAATATCCCAATAAGTATGTTACCTGCCAAAGATCCAGTGATAGCTGGCAATAGTAATATTGCTTTTGCTACATGGTCTAGCCTATATGGATTAGAGCAATTGTATGATTTAATTATAACTGATTATATTAACGACATATACTTCTACGATAATTATGAATATAGTGAGAACTTAAAGTTAGAAATATTAGATAGCATAGAATTTGATATCATAAATCTTGCAAATATGACTGAAATTATAGTGAGCATTTATAGAAATGGTACATGGTCAACACCAAAATATTTAACCAACAACCACGTTCCTGATATGGAACCAATAGTTAGAGTTTGCGTTAATACACAACAAGCCGTTGTAGTATGGCAACAAAGAGACTTCTATGAAAATAGCAAATATTTTGGTATAGGATCATTAAGACTTTGGTATAGTGTATACAGCAATAATAATTGGTCTCAGCCAAACCGAATTAACATTGGAATTGATGGTAGAATTTTGGACTATTCAGTTGCTATAAACGGTTCAGACATTGCACTTGCCATATTTATATATGATGACACAGCTTATGATGCAACAGATGGAATATTTATCGTCCATATAGACACTAACACAAATACAAGTACTCAAAACCGAATAACTCATAACGCAAATATAAATATGAATCCTCAAATTGTACCATTTGGAAATGATTTTATATTCGCCTATTACAGTGATGATTTTGAAGGTAACATAGATATAGTTTTAGGTAGGCTTATGTCAAATCGTCAAATTGACCCAAACTTTTCAAAGAGTATTGGAGCAACAGCTTCACTAGTAGGTATCGATCTTTCTATGCGCTATGTACTTGTTAGCAATAATGAAACCTTGTCAATAGCATGGTCTCATTATGATTCTAGTGTGGATGGTGATTCCCTATATGCATCAATACTTACAAATAATGATGGTATATTTTCTATCTCTACCCCTATGTTACTAACGCCTGCAACAGAAGGCATCATGATGGATATAGTTGATGGTGTATTAGATAGCTCCAATAATATTCATATCTTGTACAAGATAACCCATTTTAATGATTTTATGTTTACTGAAGGTGTGTATAGAGTAGCAAAAAATCAATTTGTGAATAATTTTGAATATCATTTGCTTATAAGTGATAGTGATATTGTGCCAGAAATAAATCTACCATTAGAACTTTTCATGCTTAATACAGGGATTGATACTATTTCACAGATTACTATAAGTATTAATAATGTAAATACAATATGGGACAATTTGAAAATACTGCCTGGAGACACTTTCTCAGATATTATCATTAAGACACTAGGAATGGATATTGTTAATTTATCTTATAATGTATATGTATATTTTAGCGATATTCCACAAGTAAGTAATAATGTACTGAATATAGCAAGGCCAGACATCTCTTTTGGGCGCTTTATTGTAACAGGTAGCCATTTAGGAATACGCAAATTTGCTATGAGTCTTCATAATTTAAGCCACATAAGACTTGAAGGATCAGGCTACCACGTACATTTACATTTTTATAGAGACCCTATGCATAGCATACCTATAGATGTAATGGGGGATTTAGTTATAAGTGATAATGCACGCCTTGCGCTCATAGATGAAGGTGGTTTGAGTTTAACATATAGATATACAATAACATATCAAGACTTAGATTATGATGGTGAAATCCAATATAATGGTATTAGGCTGTTCGCAAGGGTAGAAATCCGCGATGCTGATGGTAATATAGTTGAAGAAATCGACTATACTGCCAATCGTGGGAATATACTACTAGAAAGAATTTTGCCATATGGACAAAATTCCGTAATTGTGCAAGCTAAATACTTCGATGGAATATCTACTGACTTGGATATTATAAATCGCTCAATGCAAGATATACCTTCTAATATCAAGAGGTTGATTGCACTACTGTTAGACGAGAATGGAAATATGTTAGAAGCTTATACCTCCATAATTCCGATATTACAACGAGAAGACACCCTAAGCCATCAAGTTAGCTTCTCTCAAGTTGGATATAGTATAGTTACAAGTGTTGAATACATTGGAACAAGTAGTAGCCTTAGTTCTCTAAATTTATCAGGTATACCCTTTGAGTTTGATGGTAATACCTATATTAAAATTATCAATATTCATAACATTGCTATATCAAACCTTATCGCTATAGCTGAAAATCCAGAAGCTACAATTTTTGTCAATGATATAGAATTTGATGATATTGCTATAATAACAATTCCCTTGGCTGATGAAATCACATATATAGAAATTGTCGTCAGTGTAGGTTCTTTATCTACAACCTATATTGTTAGCATTTTTACAGAAGAACTATCGCTTTTTCTGCCCCATATCCTAGATACTCCGGATATTCCAGAAGAACTGCACACACCACCAGTTATTATTAGCGAAAACAATGCTAAGATAACGTATGGTGAGAGCTATATGTTTCAAGTCGTTGTTGGTTCTGGAACAGAGCCGATTACCTTTGGACTATCTAATGAGCCGTCAAGCATAACAATAAATTATATAACTGGCCTTCTTACTATCGAACCGACAACGAAAATGGGTATACATAATTTTAATATTTTAGCCAGTGGAGTTGCACCACCTATTTATACACAAAACTTTATTTTACATGTGGTTCCAATAGTAGCTCCACCAGATGATGATAGCAACGATGTAATAGATGATGATAGCAGCAATGTAGTAGATCCTGATCATGAAATTAGCATGACTTATCTATCTACCCCAATAGGACTGGAGATTGTAAATACAATCATAAGTTGGGAAGTCGTTTCAAACGCATTAGGGTATCGCATTTATGTTGACAATCAAGTGCAAATCGACTTAATCACAGAAACTAATTTTGACTTAAATATGCTTGATTTACCTTATGGTACGCACATAATACGTATTAGGGCTATTGGGGATAATATAAGGTTTAGGAATTCCTCTCCCAGCGCAATTAAAAACTTTGAAGTAGAAGAACTACAATCTTCAGCACTAGTGATAAATCTATATCCCGATTACCAAAATCATGTTTATAATAGCCTTGATGAAAACGATGCAGTGCTACCTCTATTTAAAGACGAAAACATTATGAGTTTTAGATTCTGCCGAGATACTTTAAATTTGATAAAAGAATCTCGAATTCCTCTACGAATAGTGAATAATCTAGTAACACTTGAAATGAATGATATATTTATCTCAGAGTTATTAAGAAATATGAAATATGATAACTGCGAACTTATAATTAATATTCGAGAAATTTATAGTTATAATATATACATGGCAAGCTATAAAAATGACTTTATAAGAACAGAGATTACTTTTACTATTTGTGAGAATAAATTACAGGAATTCACAGCATACTACACTATATTTATAGACTTATCAAAGTTTGACTTGAGTATTTTAAATCACTACAGAATTTCAGCAATTTATGATGAGCGCATCGTTGGCGGAAGTCTTGATTTACAAATAAAATTATTCGCTATTAATACCAATATGGCTGGTAAGTTTTCTATTGAATATGTAGAAACTCTTTCACGTCTTTCTATGAAAATAAATTCTTGCATAATCGTTGACTTAGCTAATAACGCACCAACACAAGCTATGGATGTGTTACCATTAATCAAAAATAATTATGTCCTACTACCTGTTCGCTTTATAGCTTATGCGTTAGGTGCAAAAGTTAGTTGGATACCTCGAACCGAAGATACACCTCTCGTTGTTATTATAACTCTGGATGGAGAAACTTTAAAATTTTCTGTAGGAAAAACTGTTCAAGAATTGGAAGCATCAGATATAAGTGTTCAAGCACAAATAATAAATGATAGAACGATGGTTCCCTTCAGATTTGTTAGCGAGTTCTTTGGAGCGTTAGTTAATTGGAATGAAAAGACACAAAACATTGAGATTTTAAGAGATACGAAAGATCTATAAGAAACTTTATATCAAGGAAAATACCTTAAGCAAAGAATAATTAGTTATTATTAAATAAATTTAAACTTCAAATATTAGATTTAATATAAAAATAATAATATTCAGATGAGTAATCTCTATTGAAATAAAAGAGTTATATTAAAAAATATAACAATAGGGTAGTTTTTTAAATATTTAAATGTATTAAAAATGGTTTTACTCTATTCGACAGGAATACGCTAAGATGTTGAGAAATCAATTATCTAAGGGCAACAATGGTTTAGTGAAAACAAAGTTCATTACCTTTGAGATTGAAGCTAATTCACTAAAAGAAGCCAAATCTAGACTTGAGCGTATAGAAATAGATATTATTAATAACTTCAAAGCTTTGGGTGTAGGGGCTATAGCGTTAAGTGCTATGGAAAGATTGGATGTACTACATGGTAAGTTTCACTCAGACGGAAAAGAGAGATTAAGTTTCAAGTGGAAAGAAATATCTAAATTGGGCATGTCTACAAAAAATCTTATTGCTCCAACTTCTTTTAATTTTGGTGGAAGTAGAGTTTTTAAGATGTGTTTTACATTTTGTATAGCAAATTTTATTTAAATAGTTACGTCCGACCTTACGGACAAGTTGTTATCTGACTTTCTAGGCATGGATAATGCTATTACAGTTAATCTGCATATTAAGTCAATAGACCAGCAGGAAACTATTAAGATTATCAAGCAAAAAATCACTGATATAGACGCTATGAAGATCGCAGAAGATAAAAAGGCCGTTCGTGCAGATTATGACATGGATGTAATATCAACAGATATATCTACTTACGGAGATGAAGCTAAAAATATTCTTAAAGAGCTATAAAGCCGTAATGAGCGTATTTTTTTAGTCACTATTGTAATTCTAAATACAGCAACCTCAAGATGTGAACTTGAAAGTAGTATATTTGCTGCGTCAGGAATCATACAAAAATATAACTGTGTGCTAAAAAAGTTACATTTCCAGCAAGAACAAGGGCTTGTAAGTAGCTATCTCTCGGGTTGAATCAAGTAGAAATACAACAAGGTCTTACTACTAGTAGTACTGCTATCTTCATTCTATTTACTACATGTAAGCTATTTATGAATGAACAAGCACTTTATTATGCTCTTAATCTACCTTCTAATAACTTGACTATCGCTAATAGAAAACAGCTCAAAAACCCTTAATTGTTTCAACAAAAACTAATGCTGAATCAAAATCCTCTATTTTAGAAGCTTTATAAAAAATGTTGAAAAAAGTAAGTCCTTATTTGGAAATAAAACAGAACTGAAAAAAAGTCAAGATATTACCCTTTGATAATAAAGTTTAGAGCTATTTTTTATTGTAGATTATCAAAAGTTCTTGACTAATGATAACATTTTTGTTATCATTGTGGTACAAAGTGAAGTTTTATCAAGACAAAAACGGTGAGTTTGATATTGTTAATCTCTTAAACTCTTTAAAAATACGTGGAAAAACAAGCAAGACAGAGCGTATTAATAGAAATAAAATCCTTGCATACATTGGTGCCTTTGAGCAATTTGGAACACGGATTAGCGAACCTGTAGTAAAACACATCGATTAAGACATTTAGGAACTTCGCCCACTTGCTAATCATATACTTTTCTTTTACTGGAAAGATAATAATCTTGTGTTGTTACATCGCTTCACTAAGAAAACAAATTAAACCCCACAACATTAGATAAAACAGGCATGTTCTAAAATGAATGATTATATTGAAAGGCATGGTGAATAGTGTGGAAGACTCAAAGGTTATTGATACGTTTTCTGACTATATGGCAGATGAAACAAGGGTAAGTCCAGCTGAGCGTGAGCGTATTAACTTTGAAATTTCTTTAATAGGTAAAATTATTGAGGCAAGGAAACAAAAAGGGCTATCACAAAGAGGACTTGCAGAAATATCAGGAATTAAACAGCCTGCAATTGCAAGGCTTGAAAGTCTAAAATCGACACCTCAAATAGATACACTCTTTAAAATGCTATATCCATTAGGATACACGCTTGAAATTGTACCAGTGAAAACTAAACAGTATTAATCATAAACGCTTACATTATGTCTATTAAGTAGCTATTTAGAATACAATTAAGTGGCAGTGCAACCAGAAATTTATCATCATTAATAAGCCTGTTAGCCAGTGGTCAATATATTATTAATAAAATGAAGGAGATAAGAAGATGGAGAATGAAGAACTTTTAAATCCTTTGGTGGATATAATATTTAAATCAATTTTTGGAAATCCTAAGAATACAGATATACTAGCATCATTTATCAAATCAGTACTTAACAATTTCACAGATGAATATGATAATATAAAAATAACCGATACTAATCTAAAAGTTGAATCAAGAGACGGTAAAATGGGGATTTTAGATGTTAAAGTACACACAAAATTAGGTCAAACTATCAATGTAGAAGTACAAGTTCTTCCTGTTCCTGAATTCAAAGAACGTTTGATGTTTTATACTTCTAAAATGATAACTGAGCAAATTAAGAAAGGTGAGCCTTATAGTAAAATCAAAAAAGTGATAAGTATATCTATCCTTGATTTTGAGCTAATAAAAGAAAATAGAGCTTATCATAATACATTCACACTATATGACAAAAATACACAAACACAATTTATAGATAAGTTAGAAATACACACACTAGAATTACCGAAAATTCCAGTTAGTGATGAAAATTCTGCTTTAATGAACTGGTTAAAATTTTTAAAGTCTGAGACCAAGGAGGAATTTAAAATGTTAGCACAAAAAAGTCCAGAACTCCAAAAAGCATATGAGGAATTGGCATATTTAAGTCAAGATGAAAATACAAGAGAAGTCTATGAGGCAACAATAAAAGCCAGACGTGATGAAATTTCTCGTTTAGAGGGTGCTAAAAATGACGGCAAAATGGAAAGAGATATAGAAATAGCTAAGAAATCATTAAAAGAGGGTTTAAGTGTAAGTCTCATTTCAAAAATAACAGGGCTTGACCAACCTACAATAACTATCCTTAAAGAAGAAATGGGGCTATAAAAAATAAAGAAAAACTAATACGAATAGGGTCTTGATAGGCTCTATTTTTTATATAAAATTCAAACTAATAGCCAGCTATTATAAGCATTGGATATCAAAATAGGTTTCATGTAAAAAGTTAGATTCGATTTGAAAACTTGCATACCAAATGAGTTATAATCATCAGATTGGTCAGGAATTTCAATTGAGTTTTCAAAGTCTTGAATATTTCCATAATTTATTAATAAATGACAGCTGCACATTAATGGTAGAATCAAAGTAATTAAGAAAACCACAGTAGCCCTCAAATATTTGTGTCTTATCCTCATTTTGAACCAACTTATAGTTAACGTCGCCAAAAGTTATGGCTTTATGGTCATTTAATTGGCACACACCATCTTCATAAATTTTTCGGTATGGTATATTTTGTCCCAAATACTTTTTGAAATACAGAGAAAAAAAGCTACCCTTATTTTGCTTTGCTTGCTTCTTTTTTCTTACTTGTTTTCATTGTGTATTTTGTAGGTCTTTCTTATTAGCTTTTGCTTGATGAACGTTTGCTGACAGATACTGCTCTTGTTGGATTCGTTTCTGAGCTTCTCTTCCCAATAGAATAATAAAAGTTTTCAGATTTATATATGTGAAATTTTTGAAAAAAACAACGAGAACGTACAATATTGCATAGTATCTTTTATGCTGACTGACCATCTCTTTCGTACATCGCTATAAAAAAAGGTGGTAGCATAACACCAATCATTATTAGTGCTGCTATAAAATTATCTACTGAATTTCTTATCATAAAATAAATTATCCTATTAATACAGCAGTACCAAAGCCTAAATGTGAGATTTAATGCTACTTTTGACTTAATTTTTGTAAAATTTCGTGGCACAGGTAAAAATTCAATAGTATCCAGAAAACGCAAATGAGCAATTTTGTTTATTATGAGTTAAATTTAAACATCAATTAGCAAGAAAAAATAAGAGCTTTGTCCAAAAACTGTAGTCTTCATTCGTTTTCTTACACATCCTTCTATTTTTAAAATATTATTTTTTGAATTAATGCAAATGTGGGCGATCTTATAGACGATATTCGATTTTGCATTTCATAGTTTCCCTTTTCTGATGGATTTTTAAAAATAAAATAGACAGCTTAAGATAAAGCCGTCTATTGGTTTTTTTACATATTTAATTTTTTGTTAAACGCTATTTTATTGTCTATATGATGGGGTTAAAGCCCTGACTTTTAGGTCAACCTTCTGAAAGAATAAAATATTGCATAAACCGATCATTTAAGTACGCACGAGTTTGATTCTAGGGAATTGCAGAAAGTGCAAAATCTGAGGAGAACTGTTGTTTTTTTACATCTAGTTGCCGATTTATGTGAGAAACCGAGATGCTCAAGACTTTAAACAGCTTTATCCACATATCCGCCACTACCGCCTAAAGGCAGTAGTAGATTCAGTTTTTCAAATCAATAGCCTATTTTAACAGCGTAAAATGACAATAAACATCATTCATCATTATTTATTTCGTTGTCAGCTATAATTTTCATTGAATGTTCCTGTTTTTTTCTATTGATCTTATAAAACCATTCGGGTATCAATGTACATTCTCTCCTGTGTACAAAAATACTTGATTGATTTACTAAAAGTTCTTCTTCATTTGGATCAGAATCACTCAAAAATTGTTGTTTTAGATTTTCCAATCTTGAAATATCCTTATTAAGTGAAGAAACCTTAGTTAAAAGCCACTGCATTAATGGAATAATAAATACGAGTCTTGATAAAAAACCAGGTATTGAGTTGTTTTGATTTATATCGTTCATTAAAATAAACAATACAACTCCACCAATTAAAATGCAGATGCTCCATTTATATAAAAAACGTATTTTACTATCCCATCGTATATTTGCTTTTTGACATAAAAATATAGCTTCTTTAAGAGAAACAGAATCATACTTTATAGGATACCAGTCAAGCAGCGACTCATGTTCTTTATTATATGATAGTATTTTTTCAGATTTTTCAGCAATAAGCGCAGTTAATTCAATATTTTTACCAAACAATTTATCATCCCAAGGCAATTGATAAACTTCTAAATCAAATAACACTTGAATAGTAGAAGCTTTTTCTTGCACTTTTTCCACATACCTTGTGGTGAATATTCCAATAAACATTCCTGTCAATGATAATATATACATGCCTGCGATTATCGTATTACTCGAAGTAAAATATGTTTGAACAACAGCACATATTAATGGAACGAACACGCTGAAAAAAAACACGAGGAAATCTATGTTTTTACAATCCCTATATAGTTGTCTTTGAGCCGCTAAAAGTTTTAGACATTTTTCAGAAATTTGTCTTTCATTAATTCCGTTGCTGCTTATAATATTCACTTCCTTCTATAATGCAGGTATTAATTTTTTTATTTCACTTTCAGCACTTGCTGTTTTTCCATATTTCTCATATTGTCTAACATTATTAACAATTTTCTTTGCATTGTCTACAGCAGTTTTAATATATTGCCAAGTATCGCAATTGTAAGATAAATCATCTATACACTTAAACAAATAATCTTTTAAGTTATTATATCCATAAAATGATCTTTCGATAATCCATTTTTCCAGTTCAAATGAACTATAACCTCTGTCCACTTTTTTTACATTCCAATACTTCATTAATCTGACTAACGGTTTGATTAATGATTTGTTATTTACATTTGCAGTAGTTAATTTACTATTAAAACCATTTAGGTCTGTAGTCATCCAATCGCTATAACCACTTAATGAGGATGGGATTGAAATTGTACCTCCATCATCTTTCATTGCTGGAACTAATTCAAATTTTATATGTAATAATTCCAAAACCATCGTTGGGTGCGATTGATGTATTTCCGATTTTGAGTAATATTTTTCCACAAATCCTTTAAGCTGATTTAATAAGGTTTGAGGCTTATAATTATTATAGTTATCAAAGATCACCAAATAATCAATATCTGAGCTATTGTCATATTTACGTGGAAGAATAGTACCTCTGGTTGATGACCCAAATTTAAAATGTTCTTTAACATGAGAACCGAAATAGGTATTAATTCGATTGCCGATAGTGTTGATGGAAGCCGTAATGTTACTTAATTCATTTGATGATAAAACTAAACTACTCGATGTGCTTTCCAAATAATTTAATACAGACATCTTTTTGTCCTCCCACTTTTTATTTAAAAGTACAATGTATTTCCATAATTATATCAAAAAACAAGTAAAGCGACAAGCATTTTTTACAAGGCCAACCGTGTACTCATCTTTGTTTTCGCACTGCATCTCGAGCATTTTGTGCCGTTTGAAATACGTGATACAATGGTAGCCGTCCAACGCTGCCCTAACTTGCAGACCCAATGTACTTTTTGACTACTGCCACAAGTATACTCTTACGGCTTTCTCTTGTTTCTTTCATAATCCCATTCATCCAACAACTCAAGGTAAACCACTTCTTGAAATCAGGAAAAAGGGGTGTTAGTATGATGGCTTCGTCATGTGTGTTTATGGGACATAGACCAGCAAGCTTCAGTTTTGGGTACAATGAAAGTGATGATAAACGTTTGCAAATCAAAGAAACAGTGTCAAAGAAAATTAATTTAATTGTTGAACTAGGTGTTACAAATTTCTATACAGGAATGGCACTAGCTACAGACTAATGGGCTGCAGAAATCATTTTACAAATGAAAGTAATATACCCATATCTTCGTTTAATCGCTGTATTACCTTGCGAGGCCCAGGCTGATAATTGGAGTTTTGAGCAACAACAAAGATATTTTAATATCCTTGCGAACTGTGATGAAGTCATTGCTCTAAATTCACAATATACAAAGTCGTGCATGTTTGAGAGAAATAGGTATCTCGTTAATTATACTGAATATTTATTAGCTGTATATGACGGTAGTTCTCGTGGTGGTACAGCTTACACTGTGCGTTATGCAAAAAAAATTAGGGAAAAAATATTACAATTATTAACCCTAATAATTTTTCTTAAAATTGCTTTATTTGGTAAATATTGAGCATAATACTTTCTAGTAATAAAGGTCTAGTTTCGTTATAGACCTTTATTATTAACGTGTACTGTTATACCAATTGGTACAATGAGCATTGCTTCCAACCCCACTACTGTATAAAACAGTTAGTAGGTAAGCATGAATACGTTTTATTGGATGCGTAATACTATTAAATTGATTTATAGCATGTACTATATGATTGTAGTTTAGCTTAAGTAGTACACTTTTTACTACAGCTTTAGACTTATTTTCTTGATGTACTCGTATTGTACTAGATTTTGACATTAATGCATCGACTATAATGTCTAACATATTGTCAATAACCCCTTTTTCAGACTTATGCGTTATCATCAAGCTTGTATAGTCAATATTTTCTTTAATACGTTCTGTATATTTTGCTATGGCTTCTATATCATTCTCTATCTGGTCTTGTCCATTTAGGTTATTGTTTTTTATGTGATTTTCTTTTTGATTTTGTGTATGTTGATATGACTTTGACTTATAGAGATTTTCTTTTAAAACCTTTTCTTTTAAAAGATTAAGATCTTTTTTTGTTTCTAGTTTTTGAGTGTACTCATTTTTAGGATATTCATTTTCAGTAGATTCGATTTGAGTAGATGAAATTTTAGCCTGAACTTGCTTTTCATATTCTTTAAGATCTGAAAGTATTTGGAAATTTTCAATATGTTGTTCCATTTGTTCACGAAATTTCAGATCACCATCTAAGACTCTGTACTCATTAGTTTCTGACAAGCTTTGAGGTTTGTCCATCATTTTGACAATATTAATATTATTAGTGTCAGATAAAAGTGCCATAATTCGTAGTTTTGTAGCCTTAATACTATCAAGTATTTCCTTTTGTGGTCGGCTAGGGGTGAGTAATTTTTTTGGCATATTATCATCAATTTTTTGATTTGAGCCTAGATTTTGAGTATGTATATTATCGAGAGCCTCAATTTTAGCTAAAGGTGTATAAGTGTTAATTTTAGGTTCATCAGTAGTTTTGAGCTTATCAGTATTTTTAAATTGATTCTGTGGAGAGACTAATGGATTTCTTGGAACAGAATCATTAATAGTATATATATTAGATGAATATTTCCCATCTTTAGAGGTTCTTGCAACTATAATATAGCCACGTTCTTTTAAAGGCTCTAAATGCTTATAAAATTTATAGTTACTTATACCTAATTCACTTAGAATTCTATTTACTGATGGGTAGGCAGTATTTTTATTGCCAGCATATCCACAAAGTAGGCAGTATATAACTTTACTTGCATCAGATAAGGTTTTATCTTTTATGATTGCATTATCATGTCGTCCATAAGAAGCTGGATTCTGTAAAGAATTTGAGGTAGCCCTTGGGACATTATCGTTAATAGTATAGATATTAGATGAATACTTTCCATCTTTAATACTTTGTTTAATACTTATGTATCCACGTTCTTTTAAAGACTGTATATGCCTATAAAACTTTGTTTTACTTATATTTAATTCGCCGATAAGCCTTTTTATTGTAGGGTAAGCAATGTCTTTACTGCCTGCATAGCTACAAAGAGCAAGATATATAACTTTGCTTGTATTAGATAGGGTATTATCTCTTATAATTGAAAGGGAATGTTTTGCATAACCAGATGATTTTAGATTTAGAATTTGACTACTATCGTCGTTAGTAGATGTTTTGAGATTTTGTATTTTATTTATAATATAATTTAACATAAAAAATCCTCCTTATTTTTGGGTTGACAATCCAAGGCTAAAGAGGTTATAATTATAAGAGTAAAAACTTCTTCAGATTATTATACCTCTTTTGGCTTAGTTTTTTGAAAGGTTTTGAATTGAAAATTTATATTTGAAGTTAAAACACTCGAGGTCTCGACGAAAAGAATACGAGTGTTTTTTTCATTTCCAAAATAATACCATAACTTAATAATATCATGATATGCAATTTATTACAAGTTTTTTTAATACAAATTTTTTGTAGCCATTATCTTAGTCGTTATTGTCTATATTTTATATTAAATTCATCATTCAAAATTCGTGGAATTAAAAAAATAGTTAAAAATAAAAAACCTTTAGAGACTTATAAGTCTCTAAAGGTTTTTTATTTTTAACTATTTTGCTGTATTAAATCAACATGAATAAAAAAGTATATTAAAATATGTCTTTATATTATTTATACAGAAAATATATATAAGGTAAGCTAAACGAGCTTGTAGTAAGGCAAAGAAGTAGTAATAAATTCAATGTCGCTGGAATCGTTGTAGCTCAAAAAGATAAATCAATATTGGTATCACTGTAGTATGATTATGTAATAGATAATGCTTTTTTACCCTCCTACTATGTTCTACTTTTCAAGTTTATTAATTATAATACCATGGTCGCTCTGTTTTCATGTCAAAATCCCGTTACAATAATTAAAAAGCATAATAGCAGACCCTATGTCTTCGAATAATTCAATATAAAATGATAGGGTTTTATATATCTTTGTATGACTAATCTCTGTTTTACAATAAAGGAATCATGAAAATAATTCAATTCTTATTGTAAATTATATATCGTATCTGAATATTAATTTGGTCATTTTTTGTCAATCTTTTTGTAAATACCCTTCTGATTGCATTTTAAATAATTCATAATACATTCCATTCAATGCGATTAATTCTTTATGATTTCCATGTTCAACCAATTCACCGTTATTCAACAGAAATATTTTATCAGCCATAATTGCTGTTGTTAATCTATGCGAAATAAAAATTGTAGTCTTATCTGTGATCTCATAGAGTAAGGCGTTCATGTTATATTCTGATTTTGGATCTAAGGCGCTTGATGGTTCGTCAAATATATATAAACCTGAAATTTTATTTAATGCTCTTGCAATGCATATTTTTTGTGCCTCACCACCAGATAAAATTATTCCTTCGTTATCAAATTCTTTTGATAGAGGCGTATCAGTACCTTTGGGTAAAGAAGATATATTGGAGTATATGCCTAACTTTTTAAGTACTTCTACAGATTCATTTTTAAATTCACTTTCAAAGACAACATTTTCTTTAACTGTATAAGCAAAAATTTTATGGTCTTGAAAGATAACACCTATATTTTTTTGTACATCTTCCTTTTTGTATTCCTCTATTTTTTTGTCGTTAATTAGGATTTCCCCACTTTCTGGCTTATATAATCCTAATATTAATTTTATAAGAGTTGTTTTACCAGATCCATTAAGACCAACGAAAGATATTTTTTCCTCGGGCATAATTGTTAAAGATATGTCTTTCAAAGCATAGCCACTTGCATTTGGATACTTGAAGTACAAATTTTTTATTTCTATTTTAAATGGTCTAGTACAATCTAAACTATGACTACCATCTTTTTCATCTTTCTTATAAAAATATATAAACTTTAAGTTATCTATCTCCAAGCTATTCTTATGAAAACTAGCAACAGTGTTAAAGAGTGTATTTAAAGTATTTTCAAATTGTCCCGCAGAACTCATCAATGCTGAATAATAGGCTATACTATAGGCACCTGTCCATACCATTGCAAAAAGATATAATGTCATTGATGTAGAGGATATAGTTACTATAGAAATTACAATAACATTAATTATGGCAATTTTCATACCATGGCTTTTTAATATATCTAATATGCTAAGATATGATTCATAATAATATCTTTTGCCAGTATCTATGGCATCATTGCATTTTATATCTTTAGCATATGATGAATCATATAATAACTTTTTGATATAATTTTGTCTTCTTGACATAGGAGTTAAAGCTTGCGAGACCGTGAAATTCAGTTTGCCTGAGATTAATGATCGGATGAAATTTACTATTACAGCAAAAAGCGCAAATAGTATGACTATCCAGTCCATGGAAGCTATCAATGCAGATAAAGCTAGTAAGCTAATAATACTACCAAGCAACTGGAAAAATCCATTAAAAACAGTATGAGTTATATTTTCAGATTGTCCCAATGCCCTTGTATATTTATCATAAAATACAGGATTTTCAAAATTTTTATAATCAAATTCTCGAGCTTTTTCGAAAAACATATTATTCATATAATTATCAACTTTCGAAGCTAATATTGGTTCAATTAGTGCAGAATTAAATGCTGCAAATAATTTAGGTAATAACTGCATAAGTGACAATCCAATCAAAACCCAAAATAGTTGCCAGAGTGTATCTTTACTTCGTTCTATATCACTTTCAAGCAAGGATATAATGTGTCTTACTATAAGTATATTTAAAGTTGGAAGTACAGCTGACAAAATAGTGACTATGGTTTTGATCATAAAGCGTAATTTTGAGATATGCCAAACGACCCCTAATACGAACATATTATTCTTTAAAATTTCAAAGGATGTTTTAATGGATTTATCTATCATTGCCATATACTCTCCCAAATATATTATTGTGCATTGGTCACTTTAATAGTTTATTTTGTAATATCTTCAACATATTTGAGGACTTGTTTTTCTACAGTACCTTTCACTTTAAAGCACCCTTTAGAATGATATGTGCCTGTTTCATTATAACTTATAACTCCACATCCACCTCCACATGAAGGAAGATACACACAACTTTTGCAGCCATCATTTTTCAAAGGGTCAACCGACATCCAGTCATAGTAAGCATAAGTAATATCAATCATATTTCCGTTATCATCTAATTTACCCATTAAATGTTCTTGCTGGCCTACATGTTCCCAGCATTTATAAACATCACAATTAGGTGTAATCGTAAACTGACTATCAGAATATAGTCCGCAGTATATTGTTTTTCTCATTGGTCTTATTTTATATTTAAACCCTTGTTCTTCTGAAAAATTCCACAAATCATATAATATGTCACCAATTTCGCTTTCGGCAAAGCAGTGACTAGAGTATCCAGAACAAGCACTTGTTTCTCCTCTCACTATACCAAAATCAACATTACAATTTGTAAGATTGATTCCATCTTTTCCAATATATTTTAATAATCCATAAGTCTCGGTTATATTGATTTTATCCACATTTACTCTTATAACAGTATGTATTTTATTTTTTTCATTCAAATTTTTTAGTACTTCGACTATTTTATCAAAAGAACCTTTTCCATCTTTATATATTCTCCTACTATCATGAACTTCTTTCACACCATCAAGCGTTACCTGAATCATTTTACAATTATAATATACAAGTTTTTCTATAATTTCTTCAGTCATTAATGTACCATTAGTAACTATAGAACTTGTAAAGGTCATTTGATTTTCCTCACAAAATATTTTGATGTTTTCTAGTATATAGAAGCCTATTTTGATGTTTACTAACGGCTCACCACCGAACAAAACAATATTAATATTTTTACTGTTTTTATTTTTTGCCAAAGCCGTAATAAACTTTATATACTTATCAGCCTCTTGCATGGTCATTGTTTGTTCAAGTTTATTATGATCTTGAAAACAATATGAGCATTTTAAATTACAAGACCAAGTTAAGAGAACAGTAGATCCTACAGAATTCGAATTATATTTATCACGCCCATAAATATATGAAAATATATTATCCTCATCCATATCATCTTGAATTAAGATTCCAAATTTTTGAAATAAAGTTCGTGTTTCTTCATCTAATTTTTTTTCTTCTTTTCTTTCTACTATGTTCGCTGTAGAATTATCTATTTCTAGACAAGTTCCATCAAATGTGTTGAATAAAAAAGAATGGTCATTATTCTTACTGGGTACCAATAAATTATATTTTGAAAATTTCATATGTAAACTCTCCTTAAATTTTCTTTCAAGTTATCTCAATATTTAATGAAATCGAATTTATATCATTTCTTTTGCACAAATCTCAACATAATATTTTCTTGAGGCATTAGGATCAACATAGACAACAGCTTTATAATTGATATCTCTTGGAGTTCCTGTATTGATAATAAACTGGTCGATATTTTTTCTCATGCAAAGCAATCTACTTTTTATAAAGACATCTTCTTGATCTTGGTTTTTATACCTACAATTCGCTACAAAGAGGAAAAAACCTTTTATTTTAATAAATGGAATAGGGTATATACTCATAACTTCGGCATTATAATAAATACCTTCTGCCTTTAAACGTTTTTGATTTTTTTCTATTATGGTGGAATACAAACAAAAGCTTAGGCCTGATATGAATAGAGAGATGTATATAATATCAAATACAAATAAAATAATTCCTGTAGCAATTAGGTTTATTCCTATAATCATTAGAGGATTTCGGATAAACTTCATAACTTATACTCCTTCCAAAAAATATATAATATCTATGTCATAATTGAAGAAATATTTCGAAATACCCCTATAAGACTCATCGTTTTAATTATAAAAACAATGTGTCTCATAGGGGACTTTATCTATTCGCTTTCAAGCTCTTGTTTCCATGGAAATACATCTATTCCACAAGCAAAACAAAAATTAAATGGACAAAGGTCAATCTGACATACTGCCAAAGCACATACATCTGAGCCGCAAACAGCTGTTACACACCCATCAAGACCACAAAGGTTATTACCACAGATTGCACCAGTACAGTGCTGTGCAGGACAAACATTACTTGGACATGTATCTGAACCACATCCAAGCCCTCGATTTGCATCATTAGTGTAGGCGTTGCCTATGTATTTAGCCATATTTTTCCTCATTTCTTTAATCAAATATTTATATTAAAACGGAACTCAGAAGAATAGTATCAGTTTTCCGTTATAATACTGTAATTAATTTATCATGTAAAAATACAATTACAGATCAATTTATTTAATTCAGCGATAATTTTTATCTACATAATTTCTAGATTAATTTTAGCAACATATATAATTAAAATAGTAAAAGTTAATAGAATTAAGAATTTTAAGCTAGTAATGATTATCATTTATGTATTAAACAATATATTGTTTTTAATTTACTTTTAAAATATTTCTACAATACCTGTTCCCCTACCTTCAAAATTGTCTATAATTATTAAATTATATAATATTGTTTATAATAAGTTAATATAGTTGTATTTTTTTATATTTATATAAATTTATACGGAAAATTTACATAAATATAAAAAATATTAAGTAAAAACAATTCTAATATATTTATTGCTGCTGTTGTCAGCTTTTTAGTAAAGTTTTTAATCTGAAACAAATTGCACAAAACTCAAAAGACTTTTTTAATAATATTCCGAATATTATTAAAAAAGTCTTTTGAGTTTTATTTTAGAGAAATTTTTATATTTACAAAACGATATTATATATACTAAAAGCATGTATATAATATATCTTAAAGTTGTATTTTTTGGAAATTTATAGCCAAGTATGAAATAAAAGTTATATCGTATAAAGACATCAAGTCGTAATTTAATGAACAAAAATTAAAAAAATTTTCTACTATAAAAAATGCTTTCGTAAAAATATGCTGAAGCCGTGACCATAAAAAAAGAATATATTAGGAAAATAACAAGCCAGTGTATTGACACTCTCGAAGTTTTTAAGGTTTCCACCTTAGTTCACAAAACAGGCATAGTACTAACTATTCAGAATTTTTCGGTACTGCTTTAATTTTGCCTGATTATTTTCTTCTCCAATGTATTCAAGTAATACAGTCAAAATAAAATCATTAACTGACTTACTGTCAGTTATTTTTGACATGTGTGTCAAGTCTTTTCTTAATTGTTCATCCATCATTAATACATAACGTTTATTACGCTTTCCACGTTCATCATAATGTTTTGATTTATGAGAAGATTTAGCAATATTATCATTAGTAGTAGAATCACTTCCATCATTTGTGGTAATAGGAATTTGATGGTCATCTAAAATATCTGTATTCTGGTTAATTTCTATATTTTGAGGTTGCGTAAAAAATTTATCTATTGCTTCATCAGCAGTCGTAAAATCTTTTTTCTTAGCCATTTATAATTTCCTCCAATTCTTTTAAAAAGTTCATATAATCAAGGGTTGCCTTTGATTTTTGGTCATATACGATTATATTTTTTCTTTGATATTGCGATTCTTGAACACTCACTGAATTGCGTATATATGTGTTAAATAATATAGTATTCATACTTTTTGTTGTATTATCTAATATTTTTTGAATATGATTACCGAGTTTTGTTCTCTTGTTAAAGCGTGTTAATAAAATTCCAGCAACTTCTAAATCAGAGTTGCAATATTTTTTTACACTTTGAATTGTATTGTTAAGTTGTGACATTCCTTGTAGTGAAAATACGTCTGCTATACAAGGTATAATGATATGATTACTTGCCGCAAATGCATTAATTGTTAATATACTTAGTGCTGGAGGGCAGTCTATGATTACGTATTTATACTGTTTTGAAATTTCTTGTATTACTTCTTTCAAAATATATTCGCGACCTGTTGATGTAAATTCTGTATCTGCTCCGCTTAGAAGAATGTTGGCAGGTAAAATATCTCCTGATTCAGTTTTTTGTAAAGACTCTAAAGCTGTTACCTCACCTTTCATTACATTATATATAGTTGGTGTTCCGTCAAGATTCGCTTTCATAGCAAATGAAAGATTTCCTTGTGGGTCAAGGTCGATGGTCAGTGTTTTTTTATTTTGCTTATTTAATAGTGTTGTTAATGCCTGTGCTGTAGTTGTCTTGGATACCCCACCTTTTTGATTCGCTATTGATATTATACTCATAAGTTACACCTCTTTTTTCGATTTATATAATACATTATATAATATGCGTATGTTCGAATCAATTAACATTATAGATATAATCATAATGATAAATATGTGTATATTTATCAATTTGTTGAATATTATTATAATGACAAATATGTGTATATTTATCAATTTGTTGAATATTATTATAATGACAAATATGTGTATATTTATCAATTTGTTAAATATTATCATAATGATAAATATGTGTATATTTATCAACTTATAAATATATAATTAGTGATAAAATAAAAAACGTCAAAGCAAGTGCAGCCATTTGCTTTGACGTTTTTGTAGTTTTTTAATTTAAAATCTATTTAAGCATTAATAATATAATTATCAAATTCCTGATTTATAATTGAAAGAGGTCCATTTATATTCCATGAAATTATTCTCATAACACCCTCAGAAACAACAACACAACTTAAAATATAGTATCATACATATAATTTTTTGTCAATAAATAGATAAAAATTATATAAGTGTTTTAAAGTTTCATGCTTTTAAAATAGCAGAGATTTATTATTGGGATCAATAATTGTAATACTCTTTCCCAGTTTTTTGCAAAATTCACTGTATAAGCAGTACCTCCATTGGGACTATCATCATATACAGCTAATAAATGCTCTGCATTATTAACAAGGTATCTGTTTCTCTCAAACATACATGACTTTGTGTATTGTAAGGATAAAATAATAACTTCGTCACAGGTTGCAAGAATATTAAAATATCTTTGCCGTTGCTTTAAATTCCAATTATTGGACTAAATTTTACAGGGAAGTACGGCAACCAGGTGAATATATGGATAGTTTTTTTCATTTGTAAAACGATTTTTGCAGCCCATTGGTCTGTAGCTAGTGCCATTCCTATATAAAAATTTGTAACACCTCTTTTATTTCTAATGTAATTCAATTAATAAGATAAACTTTACTTGAAAAATATTTAATTGTTTTCGTACATAAATTGGACTAAGATGTGACAGAAACAGGGATATAAAATGAAATGCACTACTCAAATCAGTTAACAAACTTTATACACATGATCATAAATCTAACGTTCAATTGAAATCAAATCAGGAAATGCTAAATTTGTACCCACTTATAAATATTGTTAATGCATAATAAGTGGACACAAAAAAATTTGTTAACTAATAAAGAGATAATGTTATAGGAGAGCTATAATCTAAATTTTTCTACTTAGAGGTATCTCTGGTGTCTGGACTATCATCTTTACATAGTAGTTGAAAAAGTAACTTCGCCCCTGGCTTCACGTCAAGATATATTGTAAAATCATTTACATTGAGATGAATAAACAATTAAAATTGAAATATATAGAAATTAAAGAGTTTTAATTTGATATTAGTAGTTCACTTATGTTCCCTCTATTTTCAGATTTACAACTTATTAAACGTTTCGTTGTTATGCGAGATATATCGTATTTGCCGTAGAGTGAGTCAAAAAAGTTATCGTCTTTATTATTGTTTTTGGGGTCAGAATTGCTAATGACTACTTTCGCACCTCTTTCTGAGATTTCGTCCATGAAATTACGTAATCTAATTTGCTCACTATCATTAAATTTAGTTTCTGTATACAAGGTAGACCTTGATGTTTTGGTAATTGGGCGATATGGTGGGTCAAGATAAAAAAATGTGTTCTTGTCAGCAAAATCCAAACAATTTTTATAATCCTCATTTCTTAGGGTCACGTTTTGGAGCAATAAACTGATAATTCTGAGATTATCAGCATCATACAGTAAAGGTCTTTTAGCACCTATTGGTACGTTGAAAAGTCCTTGCTTATTTACTCTAAATATACCATTAAAACATGTTTTAGTTAGGAATATGAATAATGTGGCTTTTTCTAAATTTGTTTCTTCATTGTTATTTAATTTAAGATAATTAAAGCGACTACGTTTATCATTATAAAAATTTTTTCGCTCATCTCCGTCTAAAAGTGAAAAGCAATTTTGAACTATAGCTAACGATTCTATTATCGGTTCTACGTTAGATTTCACTTGAAAATATGTATTCATAAGTTCAGTATTTACATCATTTATTACAACTTCTTTTATATGATAATCTGATAAAATATTAAATAAGACTGCACCTCCACCAACAAAAGGCTCACAGTATTTCGTTATTGTTTTGCCTAAGTGAGCAGGATATTTCTTGCGAATGTCAGATAAAAGTTTGCTCTTTCCACCAGTCCAGGTTATAAAAGGTTTAACAGTTATAATCGCTCACCCATTTCTTTAGTTAAAGTTTTAAATTTCATAACATTCCCCTCTCATCAAAAGTTTCTAATTTTTTATTTAATATATTAATTAGGAGAAAAATCCCCTCATTAATATGCAGTGGGAAATCAAAAAATAATGCAAAATATTAAAGAAAACTTTTCGCAAGTTATTTCAATTTATGCAGAAAAATTTGTGAAGTATTTAAAAAAAGCTTTTCAGCTTTTTCTTGGCTCTGTATAGGTGTGACCCTGTGGTAGAATAATTTTGCTGTAAAATTGCTGAAATTTCACTTACGCTCATGGCTTGTTCAGAAAAAAGCAGAATTACTTTTAACTCCATTTTTGTTAAGGTTTTAAGTCCTTTCAATAAAGGGGTATTATCTGTTTCTAGTAAATTTTTAAGAAAATCGTATTCATCTTCTAATGAGTAGGTTTCCACATCGCTTGGAGATTTACCCTCTAATTTATGGGTATAGTAGCTGCGATCTCTTTTATACTGCTTAAAGGATAAGATAAATATTTCGTATATACTGTCATTATCCATTTGAGCATCCAGCATATACTTTACTATAGTTAGTTTTCATTCTAATTCCTCCATCTTTTGTAATTAATTCAGGAACTATCATATCTGCTAAAGGCATAAAACACGGATAGTTTCTACACAATTCAAAAACCACAACCTAATGAACATTCAATTCTGTAGATTGTGGTAAAAAATATATTTTATAATCACTATAAAATTGCATTTTCAAGAAATCAAAAAAGCAACCATCTATGATTGATGGTTGCTTTAAACTTTCTATAAATTTATATTTCAACTTATATTTCTTTTCTGATGAATTCATTGACCCTATGTATGTTAGGATAGTTAGGTAATTTTTTAATAGTGTGGTAACATGCATAATTTTGCGTATAGTCTGCCAAAACTAAAATTTTTTTAATTTTCAATAATAATCAGTTACTTGTAGTAACTTTCAGTATCTTGTAAAAGGTAGTTTTATATTAATAAAGTAGTTGATATTTTTCTACCACTGTGTTTAAACAAAAAAGTTTTAAATATTAAAGTAGCAATTTTATTAATTTTTTTCACTAAGCAAATGCATTTTTAGGTCTTGATGGAACTGGCAAGCAATGTATGAGGGTATCCTTTCGGATAATCCACATACTGCTTGTTGGGGTAGAACCCCAAGCCCCTGTCAAAAATCCCGTAGGGGATTTTTGTTAAATGGTTGCTCCGCAACCATTATCACGCCCCCCTTGGGTGCTAAAACCTTAAAAACACTAAGAGCATCAACGTGCTGGTTTGTTATTTTTTTCTCCTGTTCATCATTATCATAATTTAAAATCATTTCAGTATTTTGTTTTGCTGTAAGCATGTCCTTCATAAATTTTCTTGCTTTGTGATATTCAGAATATGCTTTTTTCTTTTCAGCTAAAACCTCAGCATATTCTTGCTGGAGTAATTTTATAGTAGGAAACTTTTCAAAATTTTGTTCGTTAAAATATGCTCTAGTATTTTTATATGCTGTGATTTCTGCTTCATGCTTGGCTAGAAATTTTTTAGAATAACCAGCTTTTCTATATCCTACATATATATCTTTGGTCTTGATATATGTTCTAATATGTTTTTGCAAAATAGAAATTTCTTTAAGGCGAGCGTCAGAAAAATGGATAGTATTTTGAATATCATTAAAGGAATCTTTTGCATTTTTGGCTGATTCTTGCAAAGATTCAATATCTGTAATTTCATTTTCTTGCAAAAAAATAAGAGTCCCCGCAGCTTGTTTTAAATTGAAAATTTTACTAAAACGTTCATAGCCAGGGCTGTTTTGTGCTTTTATAGAATTTTGAATATCAATTAGTAAATTAATTTTTTTGTTTTTATCAGACGTTAAATTTTCTTTAATCGGTAAATTTAATTTTTTAGATATTCTGTCTTGTATAGATTTTTCTGAATAATCGTCTGATAGTGTACGTAGCCTAATAAAAGATTTTTGCTCAGATAAGCGAAGTGAGATATGTTTACCACGCTTCACCTCGCAGTTATTATCTTGGAGCATTTCTAAAAATTCTTCAAAGTCACTAGGTTTTTTTTCTAAAATTTCATCAATAAATCCTTGGAGATTTTCTCGGTTAGTCGGCTTTTTCTTGTCATGCTGATTTTGTAACCACTTGCTATAATGTTTTTTAGGGTGTGATGGATTTTCAATTATTGACAATCCATTTTCTACACATATAAGGTCATTTAATTTGCGTAAGGCAAAGCTTGAGTTCCAAAAATTTTTAAACTCTTTTGTACAGTTTAAGTCGATACTGTTAAAAATTATATGATTGTGTACATGTTCTTTATCAGTATGAGTAGACACTATAAATGCATGGCGACCTTTTGTGAATCGCATGGCAAGTTCATATCCAACTTTATTTGCTGTTTCTGGATCTATTTCCCCAGGTTTAAAAGCTTGTCTAAGGTGATACGCTATAATATCATTGTTCCTTTGCTCACGCCTAGTGGTATAAGCGTATTCTTTTTCTGATAATACAAATTCCATATCTGCTGTACGTACGTTGCACTCATAATTTGTTACTAGCTCTCCTTTTTGAGTTTTGTCTGGATTTTTTGAATAATTAATTCTCTTAGTTAGGGTTTGAGAAATAGTTTTGTTTTTATTAGTATGCAAGGGTATTAATCTAGTTGTTGCCAGTAACACTTCTCTCCTTTCTTCAAAAAAAAAGAGCCTTTAATTAAAAGGTCTTTTTTTAACTTATATTTTCAGGACGATATATCGTTCAGTTTTACCATGATACTTTCAGCTTGACCCCATAGTTTCTCATAATTATTTTGCAAATCTATTTATATCATCTTTAAATATACTACGAGTTTCATTAGCTCTCTTAGCTACTTGCTTAAGATTGTTTGTCGCATTTCTAAGTAAACGATTAAGTTCTTTAATATCAGAGAAATCAAGGTGAAGAATATATCCATCAAGAACCATTTTACGGATATAGGCTTCCCTATTTTTAATATTTCCTTCTGAAATTTTGTTTTTCATTTCTGTATATTCTTGTTCAGATAATCTAAAATGAATGTCAATATTACGTTTACGATTTTGTATGTGTGTCTCTCCTATCTAGTTGTATTAAAAGTTCTAAATAATTTATCTTGAATTTTCATATAGTTTTACCTTTCTATAAAACGTAGTGGCAGTTAGCCCTAGCTCTTTTCGCATTTTTATTGCCGTTATTTTGCCTTGTTTCCATTCGCTGTACAAAGGCTCAAATTTAGCCCTATCAACTTCTATAGGTTTACGTCCTTTATACTTTCCAGCTTTTTTTGCTAACTCTATTCCCTCTGCTTGACGCTCCAGCGAGTATTCACGTTCAAACTCATATAATCCAGCAAATATGGTTAACATAAACTTTACTGCTGGTGTAGCTGTGTCTATAGCTTCTTTTTTACTTACAAATTCTACACCTTTATTTTTAAATAATGCAACTATTTCTAATAGTTGCTTGGTGTTTCTGGCTAATCTGGAATAGCTTTCAACTATTACAACATCACCCTCTCTGATGAACTGTAACATTGTTTGCAATTCTTTTCGGTCAGTATCCTTGCCACTTGCTTTATCAATAAATATTTTCTCTACACCGAGTTCTTGTAATATAACTTCTTGGCGCGCTACATTTTGTTCTTGTGTAGATACACGTATATATCCAATTTTCATAAGTTTAACCTCTTTTTTCATTAGGTATAAAATATAAAGTATTTATATAATATTTTAACTTATTTTTCTAACTGTATCAATAGAGCGAGATTTGCTTTTGGAACATTCCAATATTCAAAGGTTAGAGTTATTGAAACACTTTGTAGGATTATTCTTTTATTCCAATAGAGATTACTCTATTGATATAATCAGAAAAATAAAATAAAATTGATATGTAGACATTTCACATTGATTTGAGAAAAATTTCCTTACATAAACTAAACAGGAAGTATAGCAGTTGATACAATTATATAAAAAGAACAGAATCAAAATAGAAAGGGATTAATAGTTATGAAAATTGGATATATACGTGTATCTACAGAAGAACAGAGCATAGAGCGTCAAGAAATTATACTGCAAGAATTTGGTGTAGAAAAAATATTCATTGATAAAGCAAGTGGTAGCAACATAGACAGGAAAGAATTACAGGCAATGTTACAGTTTATCAGAGAAGGTGATGTTGTAATAGTTGAGAGTTACTCCAGATTAGCTAGAAATACCAAACAACTACTAGATATAGTTGAAGTATTTAAATGTAAAGGGGTAGAGTTTATAAGCAAAAAAGAAGCTATAGACACTTCTACACCAGCCGGTAAATTTATGCTAACTATATTTGCTGGATTATATGAGTTTGAACGTGAATACTCATTAGAACGTCAAGCAGAAGGCATAGCATTAGCAAAAAAAGCTGGTAAATATAAAGGGCGTAAGCCTATAGAAGTCGATATGGTTAAATTCGAATCTTTGTATAGTGAGTGGAAACAAGGTAAAATAATGGCAGTAAAAATGCAAAAAGAGCTAGGGCTAACTGCACCTACATTTTACAGAAAAGTAAAACTGTATGAAAATTCGAAATAAACTAAAATAAATCGAATTATAGCAATCAATCATTCAATTAATATGATATTTAAAGTATATATTGACATACACATATGCATGTTTTACAATATGTAAAACATACGTATGTTATTTATATTATAAAAGAGATGTAAGATATGAAAATAATATCAGTAGCAAATCAAAAAGGCGGAGTATCTAAAACTACTACAACACAGGCCATAACAATATTATTAAATAATCAAGGAAAAAAAACACTTGCAATTGATCTTGATCCTCAAGAAAATCTTTCATTTGCTATGAAAGCAAATCTTAATAGAATTCCAACTATATACAATGTGATGAAAGGTGAAATAACAGCTTCTAAAGCTCTACAAAAAACAGATTCAGGAGATATTGTACCAGCCAATATCCTCTTAAGTGGCTCAGATACAGAATTTACATCAACAGGTCGCGAATATCTCCTAAAAGAAACAATACAAGAAATTTCGAAGCAATATGAATATATAATTATAGATTGTCCACCAGCACTAAGCATATTAACTATTAATGCCTTTGTGGCAAGTGATTATATTATTATTCCCAGTATAGCTGATATATTCTCATTGCAAGGAATGGGTCAACTAAATAATACCATACAAAGCGTTAAAAAATATTGCAATTCTAATCTAAAAATAGCTGGGATTTTATTAACACGCTTTAACAAAAGAACAAAGCTCGCTAATCATATTCAAAAAACACTGGATATCACGACAAAAAGTATGGACACGATATTATTTAATACATATATACGTAATTCAATTAGTATTCAAGAATCGCAATATCAAAGACAAAATATGATTAGATATGACCAAAAATCAAAAGCAAATCTTGATTATATAAATTTTATAAAAGAATTGGAGGGAATTTTAAATGCCTAAAAAAGGGATTTTACAAGTACGGATGGGGCAATAGAAAAATTCTTTACACAACATCAAAATGAAAAAGATAAGGACGAGATTAACAAAATATGTATCAGTCAAATAAGCAGCAATATAGGTATCAATCAAAGTAACATTGATAAAGATATCTATAGTATTAATACAAATAGTTACAAAATGACTAATAAATCTAAAGATTTTACTAAACGAGGCAAACGTACCGAACGTTTTGGATTATTGCTTGATGAGAAACTAAAAAAAGATTTAAATAATCTTTCACGAGTAACTAACAGTAAATCAGTTAATGATTTAATTATAAATGTATTGCTCGAATATGTTGAAAGAGAAGACAACCAAGTAAAATTAGAGCAATATCAAAAACTTCTAGAATAATACAAAAAACACACTATCTAATTATAACATATTATTATATTGTTTATGCATATGGCCTAATATAATAATAGAGCATAAGAGTTGAGTAAAAAATAGCTTAAAATAACGATTTTTAAGCCTTAAAATATACAATAATGTGTTTTAGTATACATTATCTTATCATAATATACATTATTTTATATTGATATACAATAATGTATATCAATATACAGATACATTATAAATCTAAATGCAGTTTTAAATACTTAAAGCAACTAAATTTAATTATCTTATAGATAAAAAATAGGCATATTTTTACATCAGTTTCAATGTCAAAAAATAATAAGATTTGTTGTAATTAAATAAAATTGATAAATAAAGTAAGAATTAGAAAAAAATACTAAAAGTAATTAAATATAAAAACAAAATATCTAATTATAACGTGTTTTAGTATACATTATTTTATTTTAATATACAGATGCATTATAAGTTTAAATACTATTATATACTCTAGCTTCTTGACATAAGTATACATATATGTTATAATTTATAGCATTATTATCGTATTCTATGATATAGAGGTGGTCTTTTTGCAAATAAGAAAAGTAAAATTAGATGATTTAGATAGAAATATTTTAATCGAAACAAAAACGAGAAAATTGAATTATAAGAAAGGTTGGTTTTTTGTGGTTAATCAAGAAAAAGTCCAGGACATGATAAGGAATAAAAAATATAATGGCGAAACATTAAGATTATTACTATTTTTCATGTCGATAGTTGAATTCGACAACAGAATAAAAGCATACACACAAAAGCAAATTGCAGAAAAAACTGGCATGAAACAACCTCAAATAAGCAGAGCCTCAAAGGAGCTAGAAATTGATAACATAATATTTAAAGATGGAAGAGATTATTATTTTAATGATGAATTTTTAACAAAAGGTACTTGGAACTATAGAAACCAAGAAAACGACTAAAACAAGACCGTGGGGCTTTCTGCCCCACCACCCCGACAAGCGCATGTGCGCTTGACCACATCATTGGGGACTCCGTCCCCAAAACCCCTGTGCTAACCGCAGGTGAGCCCCTGGACACTAGTCCAGGAGCTCTAACAAGCATATTTGTACTGTCGGTATCAAAAGTCGCTTTTCAAGCTTTTCCTTTTGACACCACTCAAGTATCTGCACAAGCTATTGTAACTGTTAAATTTAACCCATAGAACATATAAAATTTTGATTATTTGTAAGTGTAGCTATAGTTTAATTTGACAGCATTTTTTAATTCATATTGAACGGTGTCAAGGGTTAAGCGATTAGCGCCCCTTGACACCGCTCATAAATCCAAATGCTTTAAGAAGCCCCCCTGACAAACGTCAGGGGGGCTTGCTTGCTGCAAGCACAGGTTTGGACGGAGTCCAAAAAAGGGTCAAGGGTGAAACCCTTGTGGGGTGGTGGGGCAAAGCCCCACGGTCTTTGTACTTAAGATGTAAGTAAATTTTCTTTATCAAAGAGAGAAGCATTAGTTATTGTGGTGGTTCTTTCTTTGCAATTGAATGCAACATAGCATGGACTTTTGCATAGAATGTAGCAAGTACAAATAGCTAAATCTTTTAGAATTAAGCATAAGCTATTTTGTTACTTTAATTAGAAGATATAATATGTATTTAGATATGAAGGAACCTATGTTTATATATTAAGAAAATAGTTGAGGTTTTTGAAACATTGTAATTTAGCTTTTTTTAAGCAACGAAAATAGGATAATAATTTTGAAAAATACCATATATAAGGGGGGAGATAAAAATGTCTATGCCTGAATTTCCGGAATTTGATCCTGAAATGACATGTGATTATGCGTTAAATATGATTTTAGCTTCAATTGCTATGGAAGAGCTTGCCTTAAGTCATATTATTAATGCTGAAGGTGAAAAGCTTCAATATATATTAGGTACATTAGAGACAAATAGCCATCTTAAACCTACTATCAAGGAAATTCTATCAGTAAATCAAAGTGTAACTAATCTTTTAGATAGTATTTCTCAAAATCAAATGATATTAAAAAATAAAATGGATAAGGCTCTTCAAGGATTAGCTCATATATGTCCTGGACCAGCACCAGAAGGACCTGCAGGGCCACGAGGACCACGCGGGGAATGTGGTAAACAGGGACCCGAAGGTAAAAGAGGTCCGCAAGGACTACCAGGTCCCTGTGGAAAAATATCGCATAAATGTAGTGCAGTTTTTAAAGGTATAGAGAAATGTCATTTATGGCGAGCAAATTCTGCATTACATTGGGGTTTAGAATTTTCGCAGGGAAGTTGTGCCTGTATAGATCATTGTAATAAAGCAAAAATTAAATTTCTTTCTACAGGACGTTTTATGATTAATATTGCTGTTAATTTAAAACCTAAAGATTTTTTATGTAATGCTTCTGTAAGTTTGAAAATGATAAATGGTCATAAGTGTAAGGAAATATACACTGTTCATAATCGATTTTCACGTGAGAACACACTTGCGACAATGTCAATGAGCGGTATAATTATCGAAGTTTTTGATCACTGTGAACCTTCTTTTTTAGAGTTGAAGTTGATATCACCTAATTCCCTTATATTAGATAATTCTATGCTTAGTATTGTAGAATTGTAAATATCAAGCATAGTAAAAACAAATAATCAAGTATGCTTTAAGGATAAATATGAAACTTTATGCAATATGAAAGGGGAATGTAAAATGTCAATGCCAAAAATACCAAACATGGATGCAAATATAAATATAGATAGAGAGGGTGCTATAAACTTAATTATTTCATCAATAGCAATGGAAGAACTTGCTTTAGCACATATCTTGAATGCTGAGGGTGAGAAACTTCAATATGTTCTTGGAACGTTAGAGGGACAAGACCCTGGTGAAGTGACAATGTGCGATATAATGGCTGTAAATAGAAGTATCCAAAAAACTATTAGAGATATAACTAAGACGGAGATGCTTCTTCAATTTAAGCTAGAAGATGCTATTGAATTAGAGGACGATGCATCTGGCTCATGTGGAAGAACTATTAGAGGTAAAAAAATCTGGATAGATGAGAATAATGAACAGGGGCTTCGTCCAGCTACAGTAACAATAAATCTTCTAAGAGATGGCGATCCTTATAAATCTGTAACCCTTGATTCTATGGGTGAGGGTGCATATATATTTAAGTGTCTTCCAATATGGAAAGATCCAGAAACTCAGTATGTTTATTCAATAGATGAGGTAGATGTACCTGCAGGTTATTCCAAGACTATTAAGGGATATAATGTAATTAACCAACAATTACGATAATAGATAAATAAAGATTGTAAGATAATTCAAAATAGAGCCTATAAAGTAATAGATATTTAAAAAATTTATTGAAATAGGTTCTATTTTGAAGGTTAATGTTAATAAAGTGTGTCGTTTAAAGATTTGCTATTTCAAATAACAATTTGCTATATATCCTTAATTGTTTTTAATTTATCTATTACTATGTCATAAGACTCATAACTATGTGGTAATAAACAATCAACACAATTTTTTATATTATTATTTTTTAGGTTATACTTAAAATTACCACTACATTTTTTACCTAAACTATAAAGTGGACAAAAGCAAAATAGACAATTAAAATCTGAGCTTTTAATATCGCTGTGACAAGGGAAAAATTTACAATATTTGTTACTGAAAAATTTATAACTATTTTTCATAAATCAATTTCTTCCAATTATTTCATATATTAATGCATTACATATTGCGGCTGCAACGTTACTTCCACCTTTATGACCTTTAGCAACAATACAAGGAATCTCTAATTTCATGATAAGCTCTTTTGATTCAACCACATTTACAAAACCTACAGGTACGGCAATAATAAGTGATGGTTTAGCTAAAATTTGATTGTATTTTACTATATCGAATAATTTCATTAGTGCTGTCGGTGCATTTCCTATAACAAAAATAGTAGGACAATTTTTGTTTTTTAGGGCATATTCTACAGCAACACTGGCTCTTGTCACGCCTTTTTCTTTTGCAATTATTGCTACTTCTTCATTGTCTATAAAGCATTCTATAGTACATCCAAGTTTTGCTAGTGCTGTTTTGTTTATTCCTGATTTTGACATTTGAGTATCTGTAATGATACGTACACCATTTTTTAGATATGATAGTGCTTGATCAACTACATTTTCTGAAAAAAATAAATTTTCAACATAATCAAAATCAGCTGTTGTATGAATCACACGCCTTATAATGCTTGCATGCTTAGGATTTAGGTCTATATCTCCAAGAATTTGTGTTATTATTTCGAAGCTATTTTTTTCAATCTCTTGAGGGTTCGTAATAAGTTTCATGATTCATCTCTTTTCTATATTCAATACATTTTTGTACAAAGTTTCTAGCTAGTTTTGGGTTACTAAAAAAATGAATGTGTGGATAACCTCCGAAAATATTATTTTGTGATACAATACAACGATATGTTATGCCATTACTTTTTTTAGTTGCTGTAAAGCTCGTGTTTTTATTACTACTTGTGGAGTAGTGGAATGAATGAGCATTTATTTTTTCGCCTCTACTGCAAAGCACAGTATTTTCATTTGCTTCAAGTGTTATATATCCAAAATTTTGTAGATTAGAAGTCATAATTGAATGGCCTTTTAAAATACCTAGCATATCATAGGAGTTACCTTGTAAATCCATAAGGGATTCTTGCAAATACATAAATCCTCCGCACTCTGCGTACACAGGTAACCCATTTTTTATATGTGTTTTTAAGCTTGTTTTCATATTATGATTATCTTGTAATTTAGTAGCGTGTAATTCAGGGTATCCACCCCATAAAATCAGACCACCTGCATCATCGGGTAGTACGTTATCTTCTAATATTGAAAAAAATCGCAATTCAGCACCTAGGTCCATTAATAAATCATGATTATCTTCGTAGTAAAAGCAAAATGCCTTATCTACAGCTATGTATATAACAGGTTTTTTGGAAGATTTAATACTTTCTATTTTAGGATCTGAACATAAAATTGGATTTACTTTTTGTGCAATAGATAAAAGCTTGTCTATATCAATATATTTTGTAGCTGCATCTGCTAGGAGTTCTAGTTTTTTTTGGATATTAGAAATTTCATTAGTAGTAATAAGGCCTAGGTGCCTTGATTTTATATTAGCTTGTGGGATATTTGGCATAAATCCTAAAACTGAAATTTCTAATTTTTCCTCAATCATTTTTTTATAAAAGGGATACATAGTTTCTCGAACATTATTTAATATAATACCACTCACATTATTTTTCTCAAAATTCATATATCCCTGTATTTCAGCGCATATTGATTGTGATTTGCCTTTTGCATTTACTACTAAAATAACAGGTGTTTCAGTTAATAACGCTAGATGGTTAGCAGAACCATAACTACTACTTCCTATGCCGTCATATAGCCCCATAACTCCTTCGATAATAGAAAGAGTATGAGCTTGTTTTTTTAAAGCATATTTAACATTTTCCTCATTCATTAAAAAAATATCCAAATTTCTAGCTTCTACACCTGTAATTTTTTTATGAAACATGGGATCAATGTAGTCAGGACCAGCTTTAAAAGATAAAGCGTGAATATTTCGCAACTTCAAAGCACCTAGTACGGCACAAGTAACAGTTGTTTTGCCGCATCCACTTCCCGTTCCAGCAATCATAATTCTACTCATGAAGATTTACCCTTCCTTGAAAATATTTAAAGATTATGCGGTCAAAGTTTAATATTTATTTAGGTATACTGTAATCCTTTTTAAGGGCTACACTCTTTATTAACTTTAGATCTTGTGTTACGAATTCCTTTTTTATTGTAAAATAAGCTATATTGGTTATAATGATAAGGCAAAAGAATCAAAATTTTTAGTGGAAATTTTAAAATAAAAATCGCTATTAATATAATAAAAGTGTAGCACATACGAAGTTGAGTTGTAAATGTCATTATAGTAAAAATTTATTTGCGAAGTGAAGCAATAAGCATATCCTAAATTAAGGTTGACAAAAAGCTAACTTTTATAATATAATTCTTGTTATAAAAGTTGCTATATGTTTATTAAATACACTTAGTGCTAGTTGAGCTTAATTGAAGGTAAATGCATAGAATTAGATAATTTACTTGCTTTTGGGAGTTTTAATTTCAATTCTAGTAATAGCAATACCGTTGTATTGAGGAGCTGGAATATTGGTATTGGGTTTAATGGTGCTGTTCGTGCATCAGGAGTTGTCAATATTACCGTCGGTGGGAGGGTAAGGCAATATTCATTTTCAGGAAGTACCGCAGGGTTAACTAGTAGAGATTTTGGTAGATGGACGCTTCATGGTTGTACATATGCAGAATTGGATCATGTTTATATTCATTTTGGAGATGGGAGTAGAAGAAGAGCGGACTCATTTAACACTTCCATAGAAAATAATTTTTAATTAGGAGTACTGGGTTTGGACAATAAGTATAAAGGTATTAATTTTGAATCTAGCTACTTAGATCTACTAGAGAAGACTCAATATACAATGAATGAAATCGCTACGTATTCTACGGAAATATATATAGAGTCATTTATTAATGCTAAAGATTTGTATAATGAAAACTTGGATGAGTGTAGCTTTAATAATATTGCCAAAAACTATTTTCATTTTGCTATGAAATTAATATGGGGTGGAACTCTACCTACTTTATTTGAAATTATGATGCAAAACTATTATGAATCCAAAATGTTGTCATTATCTTCTAGCAATGAAATGGAAGCAAATATTTTAATCTGTGTTAGGTTACAGATGTTGTTTGTTTTGCAAGGTTCAAAGTTATTACATATGGGTAAAAGAGATGAATATATAAATTTTGCACAACAAGCTACTTCAAATTTAGTATTTAAGTCAGAAGATTATAGAAAAATTTTAATTTCAAATTAATTATTATATGTATTTATGTTTTGCAATGCAAATGCCAATGCTTATAGCATTGGCATTTGTTTTATATTATTGTTTCTTTATAGATAGCTAGGAGGATTTAATTTGAGTTATGAAGTAAATAATCTATATAATACCATGGAGTGCTTAGAATTATCTGATAAAATGCAAAATTCAGTAAATGAAATTATTATATATTGCACAGGCTTATATATAAAATTATCTAATGATAGAAAAGAAATACTTGATATTGATAAGCATTTGGATGAAAGTAATTTTAAAAATGTTGCAAAAAACTATTTTAACTATTCTATGAAACTTTTAACTGATGGTATCAAGCTTGATTTATTTGAAGCTATTATGCAAAATTATTATGAATCCAAAATGCTATCATTAGTTTCTAATAAATCTACATATGAAGAACATACATTGGATTGCGTAAGATTACAAATGTTATTCGTATTGTACAGCTCCAAGTTATTGTATTTAGATGAAAAAGATGAATATTTATATCTTACAAGCCAATTTGCTTCAAATGAAATATTTGATGAATATATTTATACGAAATTTTATTATATATAAAATGGAGCAAGTATTATAAAAGATTCAAAAGAAGTAGGGTTAAGGTTAATAAATAAAGGTTTATTTATGCCCTGTTATAATATACACTGGGTTTTGTGCTGTCATTATATCATAACCACCTGCTTTTTTTGACTTAGATATATTTACACATATAGTATCGATGCATATAAACCCATATTTTTTGAAGCTTTCTAAAATTTGATTTATACTTTGTAGGGTAATTGCATTAGCTACAATTCTAATATCTGAATTTTTTTCTATTAAACATTTAATGATACTATCCATGTTGCCAGAACTTCCACCAATAAGAGCTTTTTGAGGTATAGGAAGGCTTTCTATACCTTCTGGTGCTTTTTTATTAATAATTGTCATATTATAAGCTTTATGCTTTTCTCGATTCATATTAATTAAATCACAAGCATTTGTATTTGTTTCAATAGCATAGACAAACCCATCATATGTTTTACGTGCAATTTCAACCGAAATAGAACCCGTGCCAGCACCGATATCATAAACAATATCGTTAGGCATTATTTGTAATTTTTGCAGTGATAACCATCTAACTTCTTCTTTTGTCATAGGAACATCATCACGGATAAAATCTTCATCACAAAGGGATATGTGTATATTTTGAATATTTGCATTTTCTATATACATCACAGACAAATTATCAAAAATATAATCTTTTAATTCGTTAGCTGTACCTTGCTTGATTCTTTCGTTGTGATATGAAAGATTTTCACCCACTATAACATGAACGTCACCAAGTCCACTAGCCCATAACATTTCACAAATGTTATGGGCTTTATACTTTCCGCCTGTTAAAGCGAAAACTTTCTTGTGATAGCATACTTTAGGTACAATTCGGTTATTTCTACCATGCATACTTATAATCTGGGCATCATCATATGGTATAGCGAGTTTTGCACTAAAGTATTGAATGCTACTAATACCATTAATAAGCTCTATTTTATATAAATTTGAAAATTCATCTATAAGTTGTTTACTTATGCTGAAAAAACAACAATCTCCACTTACTAATACAACAGTAATGCCAATTTGTGGGTTATGGAGTTGTATCAATAATTCACTAAGACTAAAATTTTGAATTTCTAAACTACTTTTACTAATTCGTGATGTGCTAAATATCCTTTTAGCATGACTTAAAATTGCCTGACTTCTAGTTGTTAGTAGGCTTTCATCTCCTGGACCAAAGCCTACAATAAATAATTTTTCCATTAAATATACACTAATCCTTCTTTATACGGTCAACCAATATGTAGCAAAGTCTTGAATCAATTCCTAAGGGTTCACCCATTATTATGTTTATATGGGGCTTGTCCGCCATGTACTTACTAATTTTTTTCGGTATATCCTCTCTAATATGGATACCCGCAAATAAAAAGTATGGAACTACTTTAATTTCTGTTATGCCTTTATCTAAAAGGTTATCTATAGCTATTTCAATAGTTTTTTCGCTTAACTCCATGAAAGCATGTTCTAATATACAATCTCCAAGTGTATTTTTAACTATTTCAAGTATAGATTCAAGAGTAGCTTCTGTTTCCGTTGCTCTGCTTCCATGTGCTATTACTAGTATACCTCTCATTTTAAGACCTCTTTTCTTGACATTTTTTATTAATTATAAGATAAATTCTGGACTATTGATATACCCCACATTTTTAATTTTTTAATGTTTTAAAAACGCTTTCAGCTACATTTAACGTTTGGTCTATTTCTTTTGTTGTATGTGAATAGGAGATAAACATGGCTTCAAACTGCGCTGGTGCTAAATATATGCCTCTTTGAAGCATTTCTCTAAAATACTTTCCATAGGTAGTTGTATCTGCATTTTTAATATCTTCATAGCAATTAACTTTTAAGGTACCAAAGAATAAACAAACAAGTGACCCAACTCTATTTACAGCTGCTGGTATAGAATAACTCTTAATCAAGTCAGAAAAACCTATTTCTAAATCTTCACCTAACTTGTTTATATGTTTATATACTTCTAAATTTTCAAGTTGATTTAATTGGGCAATACCTGCTGCCATAGCAATAGGATTACCAGATAGAGTGCCTGCTTGATAAACAGCTCCACACGGTGCGACATTCTCCATGATTTCTTTTCTACCGCCATAGGCACCAACAGGTATACCGCCACCAATAATTTTACCGTATACCACCAAATCAGGAGCGATTTTATAATATTTCCAAGCACCACCTTTGGAGAGTCTAAAGCCTGTTATAACTTCATCAAAAATAAGTAATGCGCCATATTGTGTACATAAATCTCTAAGTGATTTTAAGAATTCAGGGTTAGGTGAAACTACTCCCATATTAGCTGCAACAGGTTCTACAATTATACATGCTATATCATCATACTTTTTTAATAAATCTTCTACACTATTAGCATCATTATAGTTAGCAATAAGAGTATCATTTGCTACACTGTTTTGTACACCAAGGCTACTAGGTTCACCTAAAGTTAGAGCACCTGAACCAGCTTTAACAAGCATACTATCTGAATGCCCATGATAACAGCCTTCAAATTTTATAATTTTTTGCTTTTTTGTAAAGCCACGAGCCAATCTTAAGGCACTCATCACTGCTTCTGTACCTGAATTAACCATACGCACCATTTCCAAGCCAGGCACAAATGAAATTATCTTTTCAGCTAATATAACTTCTGTTTCTGTTGATGCGCCAAAACTAAGCCCATTATTTGTGGCTGAAATAACAGCCTCTCTTACTTGTTGATTATTATGTCCAAGAATCATAGGACCCCATGAAGATACATAATCAATATAACTATTATCATCTGCATCGAAAATATATGCCCCATCAGCTTTTTTTATAAATAAAGGATTCCCACCAACTGCATTAAACGCTCTTACAGGGCTATTTACTCCGCCTGGTATAACTCGTTTTGCTTTTTCAAATAAATCAATTGATTTTTCCATTAACCTATATCCCCTTTCTTTATAGCGTAGGCTAATTCCTTTGCAAAGTATGTTATTAACGTATCTGCTCCAGCTCGAAAAATACTTGCAGCTGTTTCACACATCATATTGTATTCATCTGCTAGCCCAAGTTTTGCAGCTGACTTAATCATTGCATATTCACCACTTACACTATAAGCTGCTACTGGTACATTAAATTCACTTGACACTTTGTAAATTATATCAAGATATGATAAGGCTGGTTTTACCATTACAATGTCTGCACCTTCTCTAATATCAAGCGAAACTTCCTTAACTGCTTCTTTACTATTATGATAATCCATCTGATAGGTTTTTCTATTACCAAAAGACGGAGTAGAGCCAGCCGCCTCTCTAAATGGTCCATAAAAAGCTGATGAATATTTTGCAGAATAACTCATGATTGGTATATCTTCAAAGTTATTAGTATCTAAGGTATCACGAATAGACACGACTCGGCCATCCATCATATCTGACGGGGCAACCATATCACAACCAGCTTGTGCATGAGAAAGTGCCACTTTAGAAATAATAGGTAAAGAACTACTGTTATGTACGTCCCCGTTTCTAATAATTCCACAATGTCCATGAGATGTATATTCACACAAACATACATCCGTTATAATAAAAATATCTTTTCCAAATTCTTTTCTTAATATTTTAATAGCCTGCTGCACAATGCCATTTTCAGCAAAAGCACCCGAGCCAATTTCATCTTTATGTTCTGGGATGCCAAAGAGCATAAATGAGTTTATGCCCATATTTAATGCCTCCTGAACACCTTTACAGACGGTGTCTATGCTGTAACGCTTTTGCCCTTCTAGTGAGCTAATTTCTTCAATTACTCCTTCACCATACTTTATAAATAGTGGTAAAACTAATGAGTTTACAGATAATCTTGTTTCCCTAATCATTTTTCTAGCATATTCATTGCTCCGTAATCGCCTAGGTCGTTCTCTCATGCACAACAATCTCCTTTATCTTTGCTACCATACTATCAATAGTAGCTTCTTTTGAAACAAAAACTTTAAATCCATGTAATCTAGCTGTATTAGCAGTTTGATTACCTATACAAATGGCATTCAGTTTACTGAAATCGAATCTACTAGAAGTTGCAATTTTAACAAAACCTTCTACTGTTGATGAACTTGTAAAAGTTATATAATTAAATTTTTCAATCTGGGATAGTTGAGTTATTTTTTTATTTTCAAGTATTGTGTCATATATAGGAAAGCTATTAAAATCAATATTATTATTAGTTAATACATCAAGCATAGCTTCGGATCCAATTTTTGATCTTAGCAAAAGAAGTTTTTCATTTTGATTTATCTGATTAATAAGACCCTTTGCTAAAGCAACCCCATGATACTCACCTGGTGTATAATCAACGATTAATCCTCTTTTTAGAAGTTCTTTTCTTGTTTCTGAACCCACAGCAGCTATTTTTAAATGGTGTAAATTCCTTATATCAAATCCTTTTTCTGTAAGAAAATTAAAAAAAAGATTTACTCCTACACTACTTGTGAATATTAGCCACTTATAATCTTGTATACGAGAAAGTATGTCTTCAAATATCTTATTTTCTTGTAATAAGGATGAAATTTTTATTGTAGGTACTTCAACTACCCTACAACCAAGATCCCTTAATTTAGTGGTTAAACTTGATGTACCAGTTCTTGCTTGTGTGACAATAACTTTTTTATGCAACAATGTTTTTTTAGTAAAAAAATCTAATTTTTCAGATAATAAACAAACTTTGCCAATTATAATAATAGATGGTGATAGCACTTGGTTTTCAAGTGCTATTTGGCTAAGGGTTTCTATGGTTCCCAAAAACTTTCTCTGTTCACTCATAGTAGCATTTTCAATAATTGCAGCAGGCATATCACTATCCATATCTGCTAATAAACAGCCATTACATATTTCTTCTATGCTGGAGACACTCATTAAGAATATTAGTGTTCCCTTTGTTCTTACTAAGGCTGTAAAATCTATATCTAATTTTTCATTTTCTTTAGAGTGACCTGTAATAACATGAAATGATGAAGCGTAGTTCCTATGAGTAACAGGAATACCTGCATATGTAGCACCTGCAATTGCAGACGTTATACCTGGTACTACCTCAAATGAAATATTTTCTTCTACTAAAAGTTCTAATTCTTCGCCTCCTCGTCCAAACACAAAAGAATCACCGCCTTTTAGGCGTACTACATTTTTACCTTGTTTCGCTTTTTCAACAAGTAGCTTACTAATTTCATGTTGTGGTATAGGGTGATTATTTACACACTTACCAACATTTATTTTTTCAATATGTTCTGGTACGAGGGATATAATTTCTGTACTTACTAGGCGATCATATAATACAACATCGGCTGATTGTAATTTATTCAAGGCCTTTATAGTTAAAAGTTCTGGGTCTCCTGGTCCTGCGCCTACTAGCGTAACGTTCATTGAACACTCTCCTATTCAGGAAGTTATAAATATCTATACTTGTAAATTCAATTTCTTAATTGTAATGCTAATTCTCTACCAATATTTTCTGCATCTTCTATTTTTCCTGATAAATGTCCCTTTGATATATTTCCAGAGTTATTAACATAAAATCCTATTAAGTTTATTTGATTAAAATGTACTGTTGCATACGCTGCAACTGGTGAAGTGCAACCACCATCTAAGGTTTTTAAAAATTGACGTTCAACCTTTGAAACGATTTCTGATTTTTTATTGTGAAAATCTTTTAAATATGAAAAATCCTCTCCTTTTCTACCTTGTACTGCTAGTATACCTTGTGAAGCTGAGGGTATCATTTCTTCTAGTGTGAATGTTTTTGTAATCCTATCTTGTAGATTTAGCCTATTTAATCCAGCTCCAGCTAAAATAAGTGCAGAAAATTCACCATTATCTAACTTAGCAAGTCGAGAAAGTACATTTCCTCTGATAGGTGCAGTTTTAAATTCTGCATAAATTGCTTTAAATTGCAAATTTCTTCTTTGACTTGATGATCCGACGGGTAGTGAATGATCTATCTCTTTTATACCCTTTGGTAGTACCAATACATCAAAAGGTGTAGCTCTTTCGGAAAGAGCTACAATAGGAAGATTATCCACCTCTTCATGTGGCATATCTTTATAGCTATGTACTGCAATATCAATATGTTCATTAAGCAAAGCTAGTTCTAACTCTTTAATAAATAAGCCTTTACCACCTATTTTATCTAAACTACGATCTAGTATTCTATCGCCCTTAGTCTTAAATGTAACAAGTTCTATTTCCAAATTAGGATTATTTTTTTTTATAGCTTCTATTACAATTTCAGCTTGTTTAATTGCTAAAACACTTTCTCGGCTACCAACTTTAATTTTTCCATTCATAATTAAACATTTTCCTTTATAATTTTTAGCTCTTAAATAAATTTTTGGATACACTCTTTAAAGCTTTATGATTGCCCTTTTTTGAAATAGTACCGGCTATAAAAGAGTCATTTTCGGCAATAGCAGGAAAATATGTATCACATTCTTCTTTTTTATCAGCGATAATATGTGGTATTCCTAGCTTTTTAGCATCACGCATTATTGCTTGATTAGCTGTACGGTCATTTGTAACAGCAATTATTAGAAAAGGCTTTAAATGATCTAATTTAGATTGACTATAAAAACTTTCAATATATTTGATTTTTTGCCTATTTAGGAGTTTTTGTAGATGCTTCGTAATAGTTGGTGATATAAGGACAATATTTGCTCCAAATTTCACAAGTATACTAATACGTCTCTCTGCTATTTTACCACCTCCGATAACAACAATACACTTATTGCTTAAATCAAAAAAGAATGGAAAAAAAGTTTTTAAACTCGGTTTTTGCTGAATTTCATATTTTAAATCAAAAAAATTTGAAATTTCATTAAAAGATAATCCAGTTTCTTGTGTAG
>JGI994J12354_10000112_pt1 | contig 72976 bp, 76 predicted proteins | sample IntmicLarv3ML3BL_FD_12354 | JGI IMG/M metagenome (IMG submission 12354) | reverse complement strand
GGGGGTGGGGCGGAAGCCCCACTGCTATATGAAAAAAAGCGAAAACGATTCTGAAAATCTTATGTGAGTTTTCGCTTTTTTTCAAGTAAGAGTAGGCACGCATGCAAGAAAAATATAATATCAGCGAAAACAAATATAAAACTCACGCCTTAGGATTAAACTATAATACAAACTTTCACATTCTAAGAACTATAAAATAATCGCATTTAGCAATTGCGAAGCAATGCGGACAATTTGACTTTGCAGACTATGAGTAATTATCGCTGCAAGTCGCACTTGCTTTGGGATTGCAAAGGGCGAAACCAGCCCTTTGCTGGGTTCTTAGGGCAAAGCCCTAAGTCAGGTTTCGAAAGGTAGAATGCCTTTTGTGGGAGGGGGATTACCAATCGCGTCTAGAGCCTGAGGATTGTTTTATCACGATATCGTTTTCGAAATATATAAAGGTTTCGAAGCTTCTGCCTTGAGAGACTTGCTGGTAGTCGATTTCCCAACGGTTGTATTTAAATATTAGATCATCTTTTAGAGATTCTTCTATGCTGTTATAAAAACAATCGAGTGATTTTATTCCTATGTGAATTTTGTTCCAGTAGCGGCGACTCAATCCGCTTTCAGGCTTGATTCTAGCATTTTCGTCTAGCCATTGAAGAACTTCTGTTCGATTCATTCCAATGAAATTGTGAGATTCTGGGTCAGGCTTTATATACCATTCCCAAGCAGTAGTTCCCAGCATTCCAAGAACTATTAACGCGACTAATAAAAAAATGTATATTAAAAATTTCATCAGTTTTTGTTTGATTGATTTTCAAAATGTTTGAGAGCAAAACGCTTGCTAAAATTAATTAAACCAAAAGGTCTTCTGCCAATCATCACACCGCCTGTAGCCTCATTTAAAGTACCCTGCCCCACATTGCAATTGCCTTTTGAATGATTAACAAAAGACGCGCTATAACGCACGTTTACTTGATTGTCTTCATAGTGACTCAAAGCTTCTAAAACTTTCACAGCCATTTCGAATTTCATTTCATTTTTTTCTGTGCCCGATATCGAGCTTTTTTCTTTTGAATTTAAATCAAGAATTTTATCAGGAATAATTACACCTATTCTGCCGACTTGTTGATTGTCGTTTTCATCAAAAAAAGTGTCGGTAGGATCGTTGTATCGAAGCTCAAGAATGCGTCTGCCATTGTGGCTTTCGCGCGATTCAAAAAAGCTGATAATAATATAAGTATTGCCTGTAGTTGCGTCTTTATTGTCTTCAAAAGCACGTTGCTGAATAGGAGTCAATTTGTGTTGATTTTTTAATTTTTGAAAATCCTCATTGCAAATATAAATGGCTCGAGACATGTGCTTACTACGTAAAATTCCACCTAGGAACCAGTGATTTACTAATCTTTGATATCCATATTGTTCAGTGCCATTTTCAGGACGTTCATGAATAATGCTAGTTGACTTTGCAAAATCTTCACATCTTGAAGTTGAGTTATTATTCCAAATCTCATCACAATTTGCCGCAAAAATAAAATTCATTTCAAGCAAAAACAGAACAAATAGAAAAGATATTTTTTTTACATTAATTTTCATAATATAAGTTTTTATGAATCAGAAATCACTTTTGAGTTAAATCATAAATTTCGCATTTTATCAACATTATAAAAATATGAATTGCCATATACTTTTATGGATAATATTCATGAGCTAATGAAAAATAAATTTTTAATATTTGTTTTGTGTTTTTTATGTCTGCATTGCTTTGCAAAAGAAGTTTGTGTGTTGGATGATTTTTCTGACGGCCTTGCAAAATGGGAAATCAACGGTGATTGCTTTTCAGTAATTAAAAAGAATATAGATGGCATTGATAAAAATTTCCTTAGCACAAATGCGAGCAAAAGTGACAACCTCACAGGCAGAGCTTTAAGCTGCGAATTTACAATTACAAAACCATTTCTCAATATTTCCATTGAAGGCGGAACCCATTTCAGAGACGCCTATTTTCGTGTGCTACATAACGATAAAGAAATAGGAGCTAGAATAACTGGTAGCAACAACAATTCTCCTAAACTAAAATCTATGGACTTGAGCGAGTATATGGGAAAACAAGTACGCTTTGAAATAGTAGACAACGCTACTTGTGAATTTTTTGGTTTTATAAATATAGGAGAAATCTATCTTTCTGATAGTTCAGAAGGTGTGTTATATGAAGTCTTTTATATAAAAGCTGAAAAGCAAAATTTGATTCTTCCAATCAAAAATGATTCGCCTGAAAATCAAATCGCTATTTTCGACATTACAAATGAACATACCCCCCTACTCTATATGTGGGACGATGTAAGATTGAATTTTAATGAATGCGATTGGACAGGTTCTGTACCCTTAGGAAAAGCTATAGGTAAAAATCTGAAAGTGCAAATTGAAACTCCAAAAAATCAAAAAGCAAAAGTCGAACAATCTAATTTTTTCAAACCAAACGCCAATTATCCCGAAGAAGATTACAGACCAAAATATCACTACACCGCCAAGAGTGGATGGACAAATGATATAAATGGCTGTTTTTACTTAGATGGAAAATGGCATATGTACTATCAATATAATCCACTTTATATGGGTATGGGTCGAGCTGTCTACTGGGGTCATGCTCAAAGTGATGACCTCATGAATTGGGAAGAACTTCCTACCGCAATATATCCATTTTATGATGATATTTATAGACGTGGCTCTTGGTCAGGAACTGCTTGGGTCGACACAGATAACAAAAGCGGCCTTTTCAATAAAAATGGAAAAGGAGTAATCTTTGCATATACTCATGATGGACCTCCTTTTACTGAAAATATAGCATATAGCGAAGATTTAAAATATTATCGTAATGCTGGTCAAAACCCAATAATAATCGGGCAAGGACGAGACCCAAAGCTCTTTTGGCATGAGCCCACTCAACGCTGGATAATTGTCCGCTATGAAGAAATCAAGTACGAAGGTCCATGGGAAACAAGACCAATTACACCTTTCATGACATTCTATGTCTCTCACGATTTACGCACGTGGAAAAAAGCGAGTCGTGAAACCGCCTTCCACGAATGCCCTGAATATTTTGAAATCCAAGTAGACGGAACTGATGAAAAAAAATCTGTCTTAATGGACGGAGCAAGCTCATATGTTGTAGGTACATTTGATGGAAGCGACTTTAAAACAGAAGCAGGTCCATATAAAAGAGTAAAACAAGGTAGAATCTACGCAGAACAAACATATGTAAATACTCCCGATGAACGAATAATCGAACAAGGTTGGCTAAATATCTCTCTTGACCACCCAACATATAAAAAACTTCTTGAAGAAAAAATGCCATTTACTCAAGGAGTATCCCTACCCTACGAAATAAAATTAAAATATATAAATGGAGAGTATCGACTTACATATTATCCTGCAAAAGAAGTTTTCGACGCAATTAAAAAAACTCATGATGTCTTGAATGGCAAAGAAATTATCTTAGGAGAAAATGCGCAAATTTTTGATTATCCTGCGACATCTTCTATGACAGAAATCGAAATGGATTTAACAAATCTAAAAGGAGATATTGTTCGTGTAAATATAGGAAAAACAGAAATCCTCTACGATAGAAAGAATAATGTTTTGAGCTTTCATGAATCAGAGAAAGATTATCTGTTCAATAGCGAAATTCCCTATTTTGATAAAGACAAATTAAAGCTCAAAATATTTACTGACCGTCTTTTTGCAAGCGTTGTCTATGATGAAGGACAAGCATTAATATTTGACACAATAATGCTAGGCAAAGAACCTTTGCCTATAAGCATTGAAGCGTCTGGAGCTACTATTAAAACTTTAAAAGTGCACGATTTTTAAAATAAAAAAAGAAGGATACTGAAATAGTATTCTTCTTTTCAAAAAAGTAAAAAAACTGTTAAGCTTCAACTCTTATTTCTTTGACGCGAACGTTGATTGCTCCGTTAGTTGAAAGCAAATCTAAACGCACAGCTTTAGCAGAAATTTTTTCGAAATTATGAACTCTTAGTTTTTGTATATTATTTTTCACTTCAACTAAAATTTTTTCACTTCCATCAGGAAGAATAGCCGTCAAATTGTAGTCCTTCGCCAAGCGCGGCTCTGCACCACGATGCATAGAACCTAAGTAGTCATCCAAAGAACTTTGTGTGACATTCACATGCCAAGAATCGAAAAGTACTCGTATAGATGAAATTTGCAAAGGTTTTTCCCATTCCAATTTCAGCCAAGGTTTTGACGAGATTGGAGCAAGCCATCTATTATTGTTTATGTTTGGCAAATCAATAGTCAGAGCACTTATCACGTTTTCAGGTTTTGATAATTCTATTGACTCTGAAGCTGTCACTTTAGCACTTTTTGCCAAGTCTCGCGGATCTTCATTTTTGATGCCTATAATTGTTTGGTCGTCACGCAAAAGTGTCTGCTGAAGAGTTTTCATCATAGCCGCATCCGAACGCACTAATCTTGGAGAAATAGATTTTTCAACACATAGAGCAGCCGCCGTTCCTGCAGCCTGACCAACTGCAGCACAAGTACTCATCACTCTTGTCGAAGTAAATGCCACATGAGAGCAACTTATATTGCGACCTGCCATCATCAAATTGTCTAAATCTTTAGAGTAAATCGAAGCAAAAGGAATGTTGTAAAAAGGAATTCTTCCATCTTGTCTGCAAGGATGCCTGTCTTTCGCATAAAAACCTTCCTTTGGATGATCATCCATAGACCATCCACCTACAGCAATAGCGTCATTGAATTTTTCCCAGCCGACTTCAATATCATTACCTGTCATTATGTAATCGCCAACTATCCTGAAAGTATCTCTTCTTCCAGGAAGCATTCCGATAAAGTCAAGAGCTCGATTTTTTGCTGAAGGATATTTGCCACTATTTTTTATGTAATCCCAAACTCCCATGACAATAGATAAAAGTTCCAATCGAAGCTTGTCAGCATCTCTTATCGCATCATAAACGCCACCAAGTTCAATCCACCAATAACCATAACCGAGATTATGTTCTGGAATTCCACGAAATTTTAAATCCTCATCAGTGATTTTTTTTGCCCAAGATGGAGCTTTAAAAGGAACTTCTTTATCATGCATTTTAGATACAAACATAATGCTTGAACCTTGCCTTGTGCCAATGTCATCATACCTTGCATTTTCTTCTTTGAAAGCGTCGTAGCCTTCACGACCAGACATCACTTCCGCGCCAGATTCCAAAGCAAGACGCGAATCACCTGTGCAATCTATAAAAATTTTTGCAGAAATTTCATAAAGACTCATTTTTGTATCTGAACGAGCCAATGCAGATACGATTTTTCTGTTTTCTTTTTTTACTCCAACAAGAGAAGTATCTAAAAACAGAGTCAAATTTTTTTCCGATACACACTTGTCATAGAGCATAAAATCCCAAACATCCCAAGAAAGAGTGAGATTATTTGCGGCATTTTCAAGTTTAAGTTCTTCAATGATTCCGCCTTCGCGTTGTCCGAGTCTAGCAGCATTAACACCAAGAGGATGCATTCTTACCTCCGAACTTGCATTGCCTCCTAAATGTGACCTATCTTGAATTAAAATAGTTTTTGAACCTTTTCTTGCAGAAGCTAAAGCCGCTGAAACTCCTGCTAATCCTCCACCAGCAACGCAAACATCACATTCAAGAGTAAAATTTTTCATTATAGGATTAAAATCCACCCCAACTGCATTCGGTACAGATTTAATTGTTGTGAGATTAGATGAATTTTTAGCATCGTGAGCCAAAGATTGTGGAGCTTTTACTACAAGCGCATAACCTAAAGCAGAAGCCATAGTTGTTTTAAAAAATCTTCTTCTTTTCATATTCGGTGATATATAATTTCTCATTAAACGAATATAAATCGGCAAAAAAATAGTCAAACACAATTATTCAAGGCGAATAAGCATTTTTTATGGAAATTTCTATAATTTGTAATTAGCTGATCGATCTGAAATATCTTTCAACCTAGAATTTATGATTTGCGAGCTTTAAAACCACTCAACACTTATATAAGTCATAAATATCATCAACCGAATTAATTGCAAATTTTTGCGGAGTTATGCATCTACTATCTGGCAAAATGTTTCCATCATCATCTATATATTTATCACCGAGTTTTTCACCGCTCCATCTTAGCACTTTATCCATGAAAGGTGTTTTTACGCCTGCAATTTGTGCAAAGCCTTTTAGAATGGTCAAACCATACGGAACATCTTCGGTAAAATATCGAGATGCGAAATCTGGAACAAACCCACCCTGTACCTCTTTCATCGGTGAGCCTATTTGTGCAAGCGATGCAATACTTCTCAATTTTGTGGTTAATTGCTGTACCGTTTGCGATTCATAGTGTTCATAAATCGGAATAACATCTGAAAGATGCATTTCGGATAAAGCGCTACAAATTTGCTGAAGTTCATTATCCATACTGAGCAAAACTTCCGACGCATTATCATCCCATTCTTTGTAGAACAAAAAGTTTCTGTCATAGAAAATACCTTCTTTATAGTCGCCGAACATGGTATATGTTCTTGCAGTGTGCAATATCGGATTTGATGGGGTAAAGGTCACGGTTAAATAGTTTTTCAGCGCGACGCATTTAATCCCAAGTGCATTGCCAAAAATATCGCAAACTCGTGCGGTTTGCCCGTTCGTCAATGTCGCAATGCGTACGGATTTTTTCATAGAATAATAAACCGATTTGCCACATTGTTTCACTCTGGCAATGCAGGGAACACGATCAAGACCAAATATAATGCGCTTACCCAATATATTTTTCAAAAACTCAACCCCGCCCGTTCCAGGAATAACGCCTACGATTGCATCAGGATTGATTAAATCACGCAATTTTTCAAAAATATCTTTCATCATAAACGAAGGATATGTGATGCAAATCATATCTGCATCTTTTACTGCCAAATGTAAATCATCCGTGGCAGTAATTCGCACGACAAAAGACATTTCTCTTTCACGATCAATGGCCTCAATTTCACCGCAAAATTCATTGCATCTAACGGTATATATTGTCACATCATGTCCGTTTTGCGAGAAACATGCAGATATAGCCATTCCGATGTTTCCACCGCCGATTACACAAATTTTCATATTCTTTATCTTTTCAAAAAGCCTCTATTATTTCGATTTATTGTGAATTTATTTCGCTTCGAATAAATCATCAACACTGTCAATTTCTGTCCATTCATGATTGCATACACACAAAATAGAAAAAGCGCAATCGCCCGCAAAGTCTTTAATTTGAGCGGGGGCCCCTACAACGTGCACAGATGCCCTCTAGAATTGACTTATTACACCCAGTTGTCATTTTTTAATATCTGGAAAACTCTCACTTTTAAAAATATTTGTCAATCTCATTTTTAATGAAGAATTCAGAATAAAAAATGAAGTAATTGTACAAAATCAGGATAAAAAGATGAAGTCTTTTTTAGATATAGCTGTATGATTTTGGAATTTATATGAATTAGCAGTTTATGCATAACAGACACTACTCCTACTATCACGCCTATTCCTCCGCGACTCAGATTCCCTAACGCTGACAATTCTATATCAGACTCATGGGGCTAATTTTCTTAATCCTTTTACGCGTTGAATTGCCTCGCTAAGCCTTTTCTTTTTCTCATCTTTATTGAAATGGATGAATATTTTTGCATCATGAAAAAAGCTTTTACATTTAAAAAATACACACATCCAAAATACAATTGGCGTGTATTTTTCCCAGATAAAAATGGAGAACGAACCTACAAACCATTTAAAACTAAAAGCGATGCAGAGACATTTCGCGATCAAGGTAATATTCAAGCAACAAACGATGGCATTGAAGTCGCAAGCTTCAACGTAGAGGCTAGTCGAGAATATTTAGATGCACATAAACTCTTAAAACCTTTCAATATTTCTATACTCAATGTTGCAAAAATTTTTGTGAAATCATCAAAAGAACTTGAACCTTTTCATATTGATATTCCAACTGCAATTTCACAGTTCAAAGAATGGAATACAGCAAAAGAGAAATCAACTAATCTTGAAAATGCTTACAAACTTTATATGGAAGATTGCGAATTAAAAGAAAAAGGTAAACGTCTCAAAGAAGACCAAAAAAGCAGACTTAATAGATTTTATAAACGATATGAATAAAGATTGCATTGTAGGCACTATTACGCCCGCAATATGCGATAATTGGCTCAATAAACTAAAGGTTATCAAACAAAAGTTGAGCATAGTCAAAACGCTAATGGCAAATCTTTGAAAATTAAAACAGATAAAAATGTCTCCCCTGTTACGCGAAATACTTATAGAGGTGCTTTAAGTGCATTTTTTTCTTTTTGTATTACACAAGGATATATCGAAAAAAATCCTATCGAAAAAATTCAAACATCAAATGTAACACCTAAGGAAATAGAATTTTATAAAGTGAAAGAAATTGAAAAAATGTTAAATAATTCAAAAGCACTTTCTGAAGTTAGAATCTATTTAGCTATCGCAGCCTTCGCTGGATTAAGAAGATCAGAAATTGAAAGACTTGAATATTCAATGATTCATTTTGAACGCCGACAAATAATTCTTGCTGCAAAAAATACTAAAACAAAACAACGACGCGCAGTAAAGATAAACGATACCCTAGCCCGCTGGCTCGAACCATATATGTCATTAAAAAATGATGATGAAAAAGTCGCAGGTGAAAACTTCCGTAAATCTTTGGAAACCTTCCGAAAAACACATAATATAAAATGGATAAATAACGGATTACGCCATAGCTTTGGCACCTATTTTTTCGCACTTACCGCAAACGAATTCGAAGGCTCAAAACAAATGGGACATAGCCCCGATGTATTCAAAAAACATTACGCAAACCAAATCGTCGATGAAACAGACGCCGAAAAATATTTCAATATATCTCCTACATCCCCCAACAAATAATCATTTTAGTCATACAAAAATATCATGTGAAATATATATGCAAGACCAATGAATCTTAATATGTAAATTGCAAATTTGTTTCTAATAAAATGTGGGCAAATAATGATAAACAAATAATAAATCAAAGAGAAGAAACAAACTATTGTATATACTGTTTTCGACCTCCTACGCCATCCGCCCTGCGCACAAGCCCACACAGAATTATCTACATCAAAAAAATGCATACTCAAAATGTCGCTTAAATTTGCAAGAGCAAAAATAGCAAACAACACAATCATCAAAACTTTCAGTATTTTGATAATATAAAAAATTCCCGACTTAATATTGAACTGATACAATTAAACCTCTCCCTAGTTCATTTTATTTCCTTACTGGAAATAAAAAAACATTACCTGTAAATTTTAATTATTTCTTTTTTAAATTTCTTTTTAAATTTTGCTTATTTTTTTCCTCTTACTGTCGATATATATTGTAAGGTGTGTTTAGAAAACATCCAGCACAAAAAAATGAGAAATCAAATCAATCAAATGATACTCCAAATAATAACTAACCAAAAAAATTATGACAAAGGACATATATGAAAATAACTATGATATAATCGACCGTGAAGAAGCTGCTAAAATGCTATGTGTAAGCGCTAGCACCATAGAACGCCTTAAACGAAAAGGTAAACTTTTATCCATAAAAATCGCACCTAAGTGTGTACGATATCGCCGAAGTGATTGTGAATCATTTCTAGAATCCTGCACTATTCATTCCATGAGAAAATTTAAAAATTAGAATTTTCTAAATATTGTTATTTTTTTTCGCTAAACCCACTCTAGATTTTTTAGACCAATTTAAATAACACTTTAAAATGGTTTAAACTATTTTAAAGCCTTATTAATTTTGGCTGAGTGCGAAAAGTAAAAATAAAGCTTGATATATTAGACAAATATAGCAATATTTGTTCAATATATTAAGCATTATGAACACTAAAGGCATATTATTTCCAAAAGCAAATAGGATTTTAAAACAAGTCGGTGAAAATATAAAACTTGCCAGACTTCGTCGTAATATGTCGGCAAAAAGCCTATCTGAACGTGCTGGAATATCGAGAGGAACGATGCTTCAAATTGAACTTGGAGCACCTAGCGTAAGCATTGGCTTATATATGCAAGTAATGTTTATACTCTCTCTCGAAAACGACTTTTTAAATTTAGCGAAAGACGACATCTTAGGCCGAAAACTCCAAGATGCAGGCCTAACTATAAAAAAACGCACATCGAAAATAAAAGCTGAAAAATGAAATCTAGAGAAAAATCAATTTTTGTTTATGCCGACACTTACCAAATGTCTCAGCCTTTATTTCTGGGCATTTTATCAGCTAGTATTGTACGCGGTAAAGAAATCTTTGCATTTGAATATTCATCTGATTGGCTCAAACATAAGGATTCATTTGCGATAGATCCAAATCTTCAGCTTTATCAAGGAAGGCAATTTCTATCTAGTGAAAAAGCTAATTTTGGAATTTTTACAGATTCTGCTCCCGATAGATGGGGTCGACTTCTCATGGATAGAAAATCTGCATATGATGCTAGAAAAAACAAAATCGAAAAACAAAAATTATTTGAATCTGATTATTTATTAGGAGTATTTGATGAACACAGAATGGGTGCTTTACGTTTTAAAGCGGACACAAATGGAGAATTTTTAAATAACGATAAACATTTCAAAACTCCACCATTCACATCTCTTAGAGCTCTTGAACAAGCATCTTTAAAAATCGAATCTGATGATACTTCAAAAAAAGAAGAATCAAAATGGCTTGAAATGTTGATAGCACCAGGATCTTCGTTAGGAGGTGCAAGACCAAAAGCAAGTGTAATAGATCCTGATAATAATTTATGGATAGCAAAATTTCCAAGTAAAAATGATTCTGCAGACACCGAAGCTTGGGAAATGCTCGTGAATAAACTCGCATCTAATTGCAAAATAAATGTTGCAGAATCTATGCTTAAAAAATTCGGAAAACGTAGCACATTTTTAACTAAACGCTTCGATAGAATTGCTACTAAACGAATTCATTTTGCATCCGCGATGACAGTCTTGAATTACCAAGATGGAGAAAGTAACGCTAGTTATTTGGAGATTGCAGAATTTATTTTGCGTTACTGTAAAAATCCAAAAGGAAATCTAAAAGAACTTTTTAAACGCATAATATTCTCAATATGCGTAAGCAATACCGATGATCATTTACGCAATCATGGCTTTTTATTTAAGAGTAACAATTGGGGACTATCCCCTGCTTACGACATAACACCTAATCCCAAAGGCACAGGCTTGAGTCTAAATATAGACGATAATCATAATAATGCATTAGATTTAGAAATCCCTCTAAGCGTTGCAAAATATTTCAGTCTTACAAATAAAGAAGCCTCTGCTATTATAAAAACAACAATCCAAATCGTTTCCAAATGGCATAATATTGCAAAATCCTTAAAAATCCCCCGCTCTGAAATTGAAATATATGAATCTGCATTCATAAAATAGAATCTTTTGTTATGCTAATGCGAGAATTCCATAAAATAAAACTACTTTAAAGCTGATTGATACTATAATATCATCTTTGTTTTGAGATATTGCAGTAGTATAGTATTTTGCCTGAAATCCATAATAAGCACCATCTTTTTTAAGTGGATCTGTTTCCACGCCTGTTTGATTTTTATAGCGAAACAAACCTATTCTATTACCGAATTCTGCGCAGAAAAGTAGGTACGAAAGTTGCTCAAACGCACATTGTTCACGTTTGTCATATTTTACATTAAAAACATTCCAATTCATTTTTATCTATACCTTATTATTTTTATAATAATAGGCAATCTCATTTACTATTCTTTGTCTTTTTTTGCATATTTATTGGTGAATTCCACAGATAAGAACGTGCAAAGCTGTTCAAAGAAAAGCGTATATCTCTATTGGCTTGTCAAAAAAATAAAACTATTTAACCTCATAGGCATGGAAAATATCTCAACAAAAGTTTATTCTGATTTAATATCTGAAGTATCTAAGGACTGCATACCTTTCATTCCTAAAGAATGTAGTAATAGAAACAATGTTATTTTTACATTATTAAATCCGACTGATTTACATGATTTCAAAAATGAATTTAAAGAATGTGTCGGCATAGTTTATAAATATTTATCTAAAAGCGAAGAAGGTTTAAAAAAAATCAATAATTTGCTTGTCAATATTTCAAAGGATAAAACATGGGAAGGTTCATATGCTGAATTAGTTGCATATGCCTATTTAATAAAAAATTCACTACATCCTATAACATCAGTAGATATAACATTATCTTCAGAAGATTCATTTGCAAAAGAATTTGGTAAACCTAATGATACAAATTTAGATGGATTTATTAAGGATATTTCTTTGTATTTTGATATAAAAATATTACAAGATGTCCCTATGGATATTTTTGATGGTATATTTTGCGGAATACGCAAGACACTTAAAAATGATGATATTCTAATTGTGCCAAAATATGACAAATCAAAGGGGATAAGTGATTTTCAAAAAAATTACAAAGATCTTTTTCTTGAATTATATAATGCACTAAAAACAGGAAAACAACCTTCAATCATCAGAAGTAAAATAATCGAAGGGTTGTCATATGACTTATTATTTGCAAATAATTCTCATATGACAGCAACTCTAATTTCACCATACCGACATGCAAAGAAGTTACACACTCAATTTTTCAATTATGGAAATAAATTTTTGAAAAATGAAAAAACTTTAATAATATTCGTGATATCTCATTTGTATAATCGTTCAATAAATTTTGGTCCAAATTTTTATAGAGCAATTTCGCGAAGATTTTTTTGCCAATATATGCACTCTGATCAAAAATATAATACTATTAATCCTGAATTCGTTGGTACTGAGACTTGTTTTGAAATAACAAAAAAACTTTCAGCAATTCTTTTTTTGGAGGATAAGTGCCTCAATAAATCAGGAACAGACGCATTTCTTTATTCCAACCCGAATGCAGATAATCCTTTAATCAAATCAAAGATTGATTACCCTCAATTTAATACTCCCTTAAAAACTTATGATGATTTCATAGATGATAATTATTAGTTATAGATTTAGATTCAGAAAAATACTTGATATGTTAAGAGGTCATTTGTAGAAATAATTATGCAGAAAAAATCCGTACGCCATCATTATGTTCCGCGTTTGATTCTTAAAAACTTTGCGGTTTCAGACCAGATTTTTGTTCTTACGAAGAATAATTCAAATGTTTTCAAAGGAAATATTCAAAAAGTTTTTTCTGAAAATAGATTTAATACAATTCAAGATTCTGTGGAATTAGAAAATGTTTATTCTAAAATTGAAACGAAGATTGCACCAATAATAAGTAAAATTATAAAGACAGGTAATATTTCATGGTTTGACAATGAAACTAAAAAAAATCTTTTGTTTTTCTTTGACGTACAGCATGGCCGAACACATTCAACGCGAGAAAATATTAAAAAAATTGCAGAATCTATAATAGATAAAAACAATGACCTATTATATGAATCGGGACAATTCCCACATTCGGATGAATTGGAACAATTGATGAAAGAAAACTCAGCCAAAAAGTTTTCTGATGTTGTTAAAACAAAAATCGATGAAGATTGGATAAAAGCACAAACACAATTTGTAATGCCTGAGGGTTTAGAAAAGAATAAAAATTTTATGCTTCTAAAAAATCCCCGAGAAAATTTCTATATTTCCGATAAATGTGCAATTATGCGAAATTTAAAAGATATGAGTCCTTATGGAAATTTAGGATATGCGGTTCCTTTCGTTGAAATGTATATGCCTTTATCTCCTGAATACACTCTCGGCATATTTGATAGGCTTAATATGCCATATATGAAAGATGGCGAAACTATTGAGATTTCCGAAGAAAATGTAATAGATTTGAACTACTTGCAAGTAGTCTGGGCTCACAGATTCATTGCGTGTAAAGCTGATGACTTCACTTTAGCAAATCAAATATTGGATGAGAATCCCGATCTAAGAAAAGGTTGTGCTTATAGCGTTAATATAACATGAAATACAAATGAAACTAGATGAATTATTGAAAAAAATACAATCTGTATATAATGGTATCATTTTAGATCCAAATGAAATCCAAAAGAAATCACCTAATTATATATACAGAGGTTTTTCTGTAAATGAATATTGTGTCCCCAGAAGAGAGTTTCATGAAATAATAGATGAGATAATTACCACCGATAAATCATTTAATTTAATAGCAAGAGATTCTATTTGCGAAAAAGTATATACTAAATTAATTTTTCAAAAAAGAGATCAGGCATTATTCTCAAGTAATGACTTAGAGGAATTAATTTCAGAGTTCAAATCTTATAAATGTCAGGAATATGAAGTGTTGATGCTCTTCCATGGAGGTCTTTTAGATGCAGATAAACCTATACAAATAGGGAGATTCACATGGTTAAATGAACACTCACATGGAGATATTATTCAATCAAAATATAAAATGATGTCTCACTATATGGCTAGTCAAAATAAAAATAGACAATTTATTTCATGTAAAGTAGAAGCTCGTGATGTTGAAAAAGCAAAAGAACTTGCATATATAAAGTTTAGAAAACTTGACAATATATTAAAAGTATTCCTCCAGTATAAAACACCATTTCACGATTTGGGAGTATTTGGATATAAGCAAAGAGAGCACTTGCCTGTTTGTATTTATGAAAAAGATAATTTCAAAAAAGGATGTTCATATTCAGACGGCGCAGGAATGTATGTATGTTTTGCCGATTTCATCAAAGAACATCCAGCATTGGAAGAATCCATTTCTATGATGTTTTGCGATACATTGCCCGAAATGAAGAAAAGAATTATGCTATCTTTAGATTTTTTAGGTCGTGCATGTTCAGAAAAAGATATGTCAATCGCATTTCTTTTAAATATGATGGCGATAGAAGCTCTTATTCAATATCAAGAAAACAATTATTTATCTCCGTCTATAACAAATCAAATAATTGAAGTTTACACATTTCTGCTTGCACACGATTATGATAAAAGAATAGCTATCAATACTCATTTCCATGAATTATATCGAAGACGAAGTGCCGTAGCTCATGGGCAAAATAATATTATTGATGAAGTGATTTTTCAAACATCTAAAGATTATGCCTTTGATTTAATACTGAATTTCCTGTATGATGAAAAATTGAAAAAAATCAATACAATAAAAGAGTTAAAACATCTTGTTCAAGATTTGAAATTTCAAAAACCATAGACTTTATAAATGATTAAATAATAATAAAAAATACTAACCCCAAATTTTATTCATTAATATGTCAATTAAATTGGAAAGTATTAACAAAAACTAAATAGAAAATATTATGAACGAACAAATAACAGATGCACAAATAATAGCTCATTCAATAAGCCCACTTTTTAAAGCTCTTAGGGAAGTCCGAGACAAAGTGGATGTTCACGCCAAGATAGTTAATGAATCTAGCAATAAAATTAGTTCAGAAATGTCAAAGCTGACTGAAGCAATAAATAAATCATCAGAACAGACTGCAAAATCTGCAAAAACTTTGAACTATTTGACCGCTGCGCTAGTATTTGCATCCTTTACAACTGCTACTAGCGTAGTGATTCAGATAGTTTTAGCCTACGAGTGAATACATATCTCTTTGAAACAATATCAACGCATTGACTCAAAAAACAATCCTTTTTACTGTATATGTATGAAAGTCGAAAATAAAACCTAATATACGACATAAATATCTGCATATTTACTCAATATATTAGGGTGTCCATAGCATTGATATCACCATAAACACCAACAGTGTTTGTTAGAATTTTTTCGATTTGGTTTTCTTGGCTAGACCATTTTTCTGTGAAAAATATTTTTTCTTTATATATCTGATTTCAGAGAAGTAAAAGTTTCAATGATTGCTTCTATTCTTTGACGAAACTGCCATACCAGTCAAATAGTCATGTATAAATATATCTACTCATTGATTACCTTTCAATAGATTTATATCTGAAAGAAGAAAGGCTCGGACATGGATGTATTTGTTAGAATCTTCATCAAGTTCGTTTATAAGAAGTCGATTTTTTATAGAAAAATTAGCAGGAAGAAATGGGAATTTATCACGCATTAAGCGAGTACTTCTAAGCATTGCAGTTGCTTCTTGTAGCTGTATTTTTTCAAGATTTAAGTCGAGAATAACAACACATAAGACAACTCCATTTTTTTCATAGACTCCTTGCCCTTGTGATTCTATTTTTTTATAGAAATTATTTGTTCCATTAAGCGAAAAATCAACTTCTTTGCCAACTGAATCACTACAAGCAACACAGATTAAAAGAGTTAAAATAGAGCTAATTGTTTTAATGATTTTCATAATAAAAATCTGTCGTGGTACATTGATTTGCCAACGACAGATAAAAATAATCAATCCTTTTTATTAGAATTTTTAATATTTCTGTACATAAAAAGGATTCGGTTTTTTAGATTAAAAATCGTCAGCAACATCTACATCCCCACCAAAAGAGCCAGAAGTTGATTTTGGAGCATCTGCTGGAGTTGATTTATCATCACTTGCATCATTGATGATATTTATACCTGCATTAGCATTATTTTGGGATTCTGCTTTATTGACTTCATTAGCAATGCCTGCTTCAGATTCTGAATATCCTTTTTTATAGTCTTCTGGACGATTTTTAGAAGCTTCGACAGCCGCTTTATTTGCAGCATCTCTACCCTTTTCGACTGTCTGATGATGATTAGCAAGAACTGCAGTTGCATAGTTTTGTCTTTCTACTTCAAGCGCTATTTTTGCGAATTTGGAATTTATACCATAAACTGCCACTATAATATTACGTCCCGTAATTGGGTGCACAACTTCATCTTCAAAAAGTTTTTGTAAACCACGTACCTTTTTGTTAGAAAATGATTGACTAAGCTTTGTTGCATAAGATTCTGCAACAACATCTGATTCTTCACCTTTAGCATTTTCTCTTCTCTCTGTCGCTGTTTTAGCTTGTTTGTAACTTTCTATATCTGCAAAGATGGAAAAGACTGCCATCTGTTGTGCATACAATTCAGCTACACTTTTATTTTTCTCACGCGCACTTGAATTCATATTATCATCATAAGCACGAGCAGTAATACCGATAAACCATTTATCTCCATTCTTATCTGTAAACTGACGTGGCCCTACCATAACTGCAGGATTTTGAGAAGCTATCCATTCCTGTACAGTTTTACCTTTTGGATTTGCAGATTGATTGATTTCTGCACCTGTAGCAATTGCTCTTGCGCTCTCTTCAAGTGCGCTCGACCAACACAACATTACAGCAACAACATATCTGCCACTTGCATCATCCCATGATTCTGTTTGCATAATCACAGATGTGCCAAAAAGTGGCATATTCGCCATAGTTTCTACCATACTTTCTTGGCGTGACTTAACTTCCATCTGTATTTCTTCTGCTTTTGCAAGCAAAGCATTATACTCTTTTTCTGTTGCAAGATAGTTTGCTTTAGCAGTTGCAAAAGCTTCTTTATATTGTGCATCTTTTTCATTTTTATCGTACTTAGAATCCATCTTCTTGATTGTTGCATTCATAAGATCAATAAATTTATCTTTAACATCCGCACCTCTTAAGCTTTTAGCTTCTGCTTCATTGTGAGGTTCAAGTAATTTTGCAAGAGCTTCTTTTTGTCTTTCGAGTTGTGCGTTTATTTGTTCTCTCTCATCATTGAGTTGTTTAAAAACATCTGTAGCAGGTGTGTCTAACATATCATATGCAGACATATTTTGATTTATAGATTCAACTATTGCGACCTTCGCTATCAAAACCGCTTTTTTTGCAGCCATTTCTCTTTTGATAAAGAAAGCTGAATCATTGGCCGGATCTTTAGTTATGAATTCAGCACTTTCCACAACAATAGCACGCTTTGCACCTTCATTTTCATCCCAGCCCTCAAGCCAACCTTTGGCATTCATAGCATCTTTAAGAACCTTTGTTGCATCTTTAAATTTCTTACCTGCAGGAGCTCCAGCTGATGCTTGAGCATCGGCAACTGCTTGAGTTCCGCCGTCAGCGACTTCAGCGGAATGTAAGCATCCCATTATTAATGCCATTAAAATAGAGATTATTATTTTATGTTTCATTTTTTTATTTTTGAATTTTTATTAATTTGAAAATTTTTATTGATTATAACGAAGATATTCAGGTGTTCTTAAATCTTTTACAAGCGACTGCCTGATGTACTCCATATAACTCAATGGAACATATGGCTGACCACTGCGTAATGAACCTGCAGAATCTATTTCTACTTTCCCACTGTACACATGAATTTTAAGTTTGGGGTGTTGTATTCCGTTGAGCTGTTCTACAATAACAGGATTTCCTTCATCAAGAATAGTCCAACCTCTTTCACGCAAAATCTTCATCAGAACTCCGTGTATGTCTGCTTTACTTGCCTGTAGGTCAGTAACCATTATTTTACTTACTCCCTCTTCTGCAAACATCGTACTATTATCAGTGGTACGCGTTGTGCATGACACTAAAAATATTGTCACCAAAATTGAAAAAATCTTTATAATTGACTGCATAATAATTCCTGTTTTTTGAAAAAACATTTACCAAATATCTTTTCTTTTACTTGCTGGTTCTTTTTCTTTTACTTGTTTTTCTTCTTTAATTTTTAAAGGACGACATACTATTTCATTTTCTTTTAAAATCTCTTCTATAGAAGAAGTGCTTTCTAAAATTTTTGCATCGCTTGTTTTTGGTTTAGAACGAACGATTTCAATCATACCGCATTTTTTCTCTTTGCGTCCTAAAGACTCCTTTGTATATGGGTCAATCAATACAGCACCTAAAGCGAACATTTCATATTGAGTACCTTCAACAACATCAGTTCCACCTTGATTTAAGACAACCTCATCATCATTTACTGCAACTACTCTTATAGGATAAATTGCTTCTGTAATTTTTGGAGATAATAATTCTGCAAATTGATTACAAATTTCTACTACATCAGATCCAGTTCCACCAACAGGAATTTTTGCTTTTAAATTTACAACATCAGAAAATTTAACTTGGCGAGTTGCGGCATCTAAGAGTCGAATACCAATAGCAATCCCACCTTCTTTAACCTTAGCAGTTGTGCCAGACTTCAACTTTATTTGATTTTCTTTCAATGTAAAAGACTCAATTGTGCCTACTAAAATATAGTCAGCCCCCATTGCAGCAAGAGACCTACAAAGCTCTTCGACAGAGGCTGTTTCATTTGCAATAAAGTTTAGTTCGCCTTTTACTTGTTCCATATACTCTCTATCTAGTATAGTGAATTTCCTGCTAGAAGTGAGTCCTGAATTCAATGATTGAGTTGCTATGCGTGACAAATCACTGCCGAGGATTTTTGAATCTTCGAGACCTTTGTAATCTTTTTGTGCAGGAGTAAAAGGAATCAGAGCAACACGTATTCTATTGGCATCTGCTGGACTTTTATACTTTACAATTTTTGCCGAAATTTTTACAGAGATTCCACGCTCAACTTTTTCTGACGAAATAATAGTATAAGAAGATACTATTCCACGAGTAGCTATTGAAATACTTTCTTGAAATTTTTCTGCTATCAATTCATCTGTTCCAGAATTATCGCTCACTGAAAGTTGAAGAGTCTCTAGTTGGGAACGCGCAGAAATATCGACTCCATAGACTTGTGATACAGCTTCTATAATAGCTTCTTTGATTGCATCATTTTCTGTAGGTGCGATTCCAGAACTAGATACCGTAGTGTATTCAAACTTTTGTGATTGAGCAAAACTTACACTAGCAGATGTTATAAAAAACAATATGAGTAAAAATTTCCTCATAGTAATCCCTTACCACGAAGTTTGTCTATAATTTCAAGAGCCGCACCTTTTGCACAAGCTGTAAGTGCTTGTTTTTTTGCCAGTGCTTGATCTGCTCCTGTTCCCATTCTGGTAATCGGACGTAGCTCAACTACAGTTTTTCTTCGCTTACCAGTAATGTCGCATATTGAAATTGATACAGTAGCTGAAACCGAAGGTTGTCCTGTTGATGGATGACTTCCTTTTGCCCCCATATCAACTGTTCCGATAATGATATATTTCATTTCGGGTTCTTCTTCTTTTAATTCACTAATCGTTTTATTGTTTGTAGTATTGTCTGTAATGAAATCTTTTTCTATCAACTTCATTGTATCGAAGTCATCGCCCCTAAGCAAATTATTGATACCATTTTCAGTAAAAACATCCATAAGATTAGCCATGAATTCATTACGAGTAGTAGTATCAATTTTATATTCTAGCTCATCGCTTTTTCTTATAGTAGAACCACCTGTAGTCTCGATTTCTGTGGTAGATGAAGATTCTTCAGAGTTTAAATTACTTTCGTCACCTTCAACTTTTCTACTTTCGCTATTCTCATTTTGCTTTTGTTTTACGTTGATATTTTTTTCTTTGAAAGCTTGTGACTGACTAACTTCTCTAGCGACAATAAAAATCCCTATATCATTTTTTGCCATAGTAGAATCTTTCGAGCCATAAGAATCGCCTATATCATTTCGTATTTTTGCATCGTCAATAACTGCCTCGATGACTATAGTATAGATTCTAGCATCTTTTTTTAACTCATCTTTTGCGATGTTATGCCTAATAATATATCGATCTGGATTTGATAAAAATTGAGCACGTTTTTCTTCAAATAATTTTCGAGATGCATCTGGCAAAGTATTTGCAAAAGCAAGTACTGCATTGGATTTTGCCAACTGTATTGCTAAAACTCTTTCATTTTCATCAGGTTTATTGCTGAAAATTTTGTCAGAATAATTATAGTCTCCCTTCCCTACAACTTGCACGTCCGCAAACATGTTTAGGGTTATAAGGAATAATGTTAGTATTGATATGATTTTTTTCATAATCTTATTTGCACTTATCTAGTTGTGAACGTATTTTTTTGTATCCTGATTCTTCGGACAATTTTTGTGTCGATGACTCATATGTTTTTAAAAGTGCTTCAATGTATTTCTCTCCAAATGGCCAATTTGCTTCATCTCCGATTACAATAGCTTCGGTGAATCCATCTTTAAATCTTTCACGAAATATTTCTTTTTTTTCGATATCATTAATTCTGATTTGAATCGCACTACCGAATAAATAAATTCTTTGAGGCTTCTCTTCCTTAGCGATTACACTCGCTAATTTTTCTAAAGTTAAATCGATTTTATAAGTAGGCGGAGGAACCGCAAAACTGTATTTACTATAATCGCCTTCAACGTAACTGTGATCTGTTACATCGTTGTAGTACTCACGCATAAGGACATATATATTTCCACCATCTGTGGAAGAATATGGCAGTACTGGCATTTTCATTTGGTCTGAAAAATATGCATTAAATACAGATGCCACAAACTCTTTAGCCAATTCTTGATTTTTTAAGTTCGCAGGAAGTGCATTTATAGAATCTTTACCTATTTCAACTTTTGTAATTCCTATGGTCGATTCATACGACCTTTTAGGTTTTGCATCATTTAATACTTTTATAAATTGATTGAAAATATTTACTTCAAAAGATGAATCTAAATACATCTTTTTGATTATTTCATATTTTTGTTGCTCAGTTGGTAGCACATTAAATCTATCTTTGTAAGCAACTATACATGGATATGAAGCAACTATCCTTTTATGTGTAAAGTCATAAAACATAGCTTGAGCGCATATAAAAAAATCAACAATGTAGCTGGTTTTATTTTCTAATACTAATCTGCTGACTTGTACGCTTTCGTAGTCGACTACAAATGCCAATGAAATCGTAGTGCCGTCTGATATAGAGGCATAATCTCTCGAGATTTTTAAATTTCCCTTATATGATTTTTCTATTTTATCACCAAGAAATTTGTTTATATTGAAATCTTCATTATTAGATAATTTCAATTTTTCGTTTTGTAATTTTTGTGTAAAAGGAAATCGTTTTGCGATTTCTTCCAATCCAGTGCAATTATAACCGAATCCAGAATACACAACTTTCATTTCTTGTGCATTCATGGAAATTGCTACCGCAAAAATCCAGATTGAAATAATGTATCGCAAAAACGTTTTCATATAATTATTGATTAAAAATCAGTCAAAGCGTCTTTTTTCAAATCGTCCATACTTTCAACAGAAATCCCATTTGTAGTTGCAAAATCATAATATGAACCAAGTGTGTTTGTTGCATTCTTAACGTCTGTAGGGATAACTTGAGCCAAATCAATGATAGGTTTGATATTAGCTAGTATTTTAGCCTTTTCTATTGGACTTGCACTTTGAACTTTCTTTACTAAGTCAGAAATATCCTTAGCAATTAAGCCTTCTTGTACTGTTCCAAATGCGAAGAATTTTACACTATCTTTTATTGATTCTTTTGCTTTATCTGAGTTTAAATCTGCAGATTTCAATGCTTCTTTTGCATCTAACTTAGTAGCTTCAGATACTGATTGTGCGATTTTCTCTAAATCTTTTTCTTTTAAAACATTATCGGCTTTTGTCTTCCACTCGATAGATTTTTCATTGTTTCCACAAGCATCCTCTGCATGAGCTCTTGACATAAGAAAGTTGTAGCAAGCTTTGCTATATTTCCCAGTAAGAGCATCTGCTTGCTTTTGTGCATCAGCAGAAGATATTGCTGGAGATGAGTCTCCGCCTTTAGTAGTTTTTGTTACATTTCCTAATCCACCCAAAGCGGCATAGGAACTGATTGATGTTGTCGCGATAAGAGCGATAAGTACAATAGTTTTTATTGTTTTTTGTTTCATATTTATGTTCATTGTATTTCCTAAATAAAATTCCATTTCGCTTGTATGTAGACTTTCTTATTGTTTATCCTCTTTCAAGGCATCGAGCTTACGAGGAATGCTGAGTACTGCTTTCAAAATATCTATAAGGAGAAAATATAGGATATAAGTAATGTAAAAATACACTGGTAGCAAAACTGCTGAAATCAGATATGTATATCCCGTTCCCAAACATATAATAGTAACAAAATTATTAGAATTGATAACTGCAGTTGTCAGGAAAATCATCCCTGAAATAGCGACACCAACATATATAAAAGGCCAAATAATGGCTATTCCATTTATGATGTAGGAAATCAATCCAATAGCATCTTCACCAGGACTATTATTTTCATTTATGTTAATATTTATTATTCCTGACGTCATGTAAGTACATCCCAAGATGAATATCACAAGAGATCCGATAATCATACCAAATCCTCCTGCGAGCGAATCATTCATACAAAAGAGCGCTAGGATAAATAAACCTATTGCACTGATGATTGTGAGGAGTCCTATTGCATTAGGAAAAGCGTCCGTTGTGAATGTAACACTTGAATTTTTAATTACTTTATCCAATGCAAGGACAAAACCTTTTGAAATATATTGTAAAACGATCAAGGCAAAACTTACGCCAAGAGACATAAGAAATACATCACCACTGCCACCTAGTTTGATAGATGCAATAATGCCAAATATTGGAGTTAGTATTATAAAAGCAGTAATAATCCAATTACTTGTGATTTTTGTAGAATCAAAAGCTTTATTAAGGAGCTCTATAGTAATGATTTTTTTCAACAAAGTTAGTAGTTTTCCCACAATATCAGAAAATATACTTGGTGATATTTTAATTTTTGATTTTGAAACTGTAGTTTGTGTATTTTCATTTTCTGACACTTGATTCATTTTTTATGTCCTTGTTTATTGTTTATTCAGATTGAATGTTTTATTGGAAAAGGCTTTTTATTTAGCATCTTCTATTTGGCAGATTTTTTTTCTTATGAGATTTCTAATTGAGATTTTTTGCTTAGAAGCGATACGTCGTAGCTTTTTTATACGCTCTTTGTCTAAGAAAGTTTTTAAGTTTATTGTTCTTGAAGTCGATGAATTCATTATATTTTTAAAATATACAACTGTATATTTATAAATATACATTCGTATATTTGGAGTATTAATAGTCAAGTAAAAAGAATTTTTGTTGCTTCATTTTTATGTATAATTAAGTATGGAGTCAGAAAAATGAAATTGAAGAATCTCAGAGAATGGCGTTTGAAGCATAAACTTACCCAAGAACAGATTGGTAAAGTTATTGGGCAACCTGCCATTTCAATTTTCAAAATCGAAAAAGGCACAAGAAAAATCACTCCTGCTGAAAAAATGCTCTTAGATTCCTTTATTCGCATGACTGATTCTTCTGTAAAAAATGATGATTGTGAGTTTACGTTCACTGTAAAAGAATGGGCGAAATTAAAAACTCTTGCCGAAAAAGATGGCTTTTCTGACCCTCAAAAGTGGATGGAAGCCAAGATTCGCGCATTTATAGATCTTCATGATTAAAACTCTCCTTTAGCAGTATATAATTTTTTCATATACATAATTTCGTAAGATATTTTTTAAAATCATTCGGAATTTTTATTTTTTTAATTTTTTTTAAGAAGCTTGCATTTGTAAAAAAATTACATTTTGTTTAGCAAAAATTCTTATGAGCACAAAAATTGAAAATATCAGTAATTATAAAATTATCCGAAAAATTGGTGAAGGTGGATTTGGAAAAGTTTTTCTTGCAGAAAAAAACAACTCCTTTTTCGCTCTTAAACTAATAGATAAAGATAAAGGAATTCGTGAAATAAATTCTTTTGAGAAATATAAAAAATTAGCAGATTCTCAAAAAAGTTTCATTATTCCTATTCTAGATTCTGGCGAATATGATGAATATTTTTATTATGTAATGCCACTCGCAGATACTCTTAAATCCTCAACAGAATTCGCACCTACAGATTTTCGATGGGTTGAAAAATCATTGTCAAAACTCATAGAACTCAAAACTGATTTACCAGATACTAGTTGGTTCAGCAGAGAAGAAATTTTTGAAATTATAGAAACAATTTTTGATTCTGTAATTTTTCTAAATTCAAATGGAGTTATTCATAGAGATATAAAACCTTCAAACATTTTATTCTTAAACAATAAAGTAGCTCTTTCTGATTTCGGATTACTCGCAGACGATAAGCGCGATATTTCTTCTATGGGAACTCCTGTATTTTCTGCACCCACTTGGTTTTTAAACACTGGTGGCAATCCTGATGTATATGGAATCGCAGCAACATTTTATATGCTGATATCTGGCAATTACCCAGATAATATTGGGAATCCTAATCATGTTATTCCTGAAAAAATCAAACAAAACATTTCAAGCTCCAACAAAGAACAATATATGCATTGGCATAGATGCATATTGCGTGCAATCTCTGAGAATCCAACATCAAGATTCGTTCGTATTGAAGATTTTAAAAATGCAATTTTCTCTACAGATTTTGATTCATCAAAAAACTACAGCCTCACTGCTCCAAAAAAGAAAAATAATTTTAATATTCTTGTTGGTGTCGCATTAATTGCATTATGTATAGGTGGCTACTTTATATTTTCAAAAAGTTCACCCACAGAAACTCAAACAATTTTTAATGAAGAAAATATAGAAGGCTATCAAGAAGGGATTTTGAAAAATTACGCTCTTTCAGATGAACAGTATCGTGAAATTTACGAAAAAGGATACCAAGATGAAGCCTCTGGTATTATGATAGAAAATCATGCAAAATGGATTGCAGATATTAAGAAAGAGTTAAAAAATGAAGAAATTTTTTATGCTTCGTTGAAGAAAAATTACGATAAAGAAATGGAAAATCCTCAACAAATAACGCTCGCAGCTGGTGAAACTTTAGAAAATTATAAATTCGAAAAAACTCAATCATTAAAGACTTTTGAAGATATTATAAATAAAAAGAAAAAACAAATTTCTGACGAATCTGAATATAGAAAATATATTATCGAAGAATATACGACTATAGATTTTCTTCAGCGTCAAAAATCATCTTCTAATAGCTCTGAGGAATAAAATATTTTTAAAAGAAGAAACAATCTGAATGATTTTTTGAAAAATTCTACGAACTAATAGGTAGTATGATATTTCCAAATACTCCAAATACAATAATTTCTCAGCTTTCAGATGATGAGAAAATATCTATCTGGAATGGAGCTTGGAGCCGATTTTTTGATATATATCATGCACCTATCAACCTAATGGTTTCAAAAAGTTTTAGAGTCAACAACTGGAATGATGTTCCAAAACAAGTCATAGATGATGTTGTTTCTGATGTTTCTTTTCATTTGATTAAAATTTTTAGATTGGGCAAATATGATAAAAACAGGAGCAAATTTAGATTTTTCTTAAAGGCTATTGCATATCGCAGAACGGTAGATTTTATCAGAGCAAATACATCTATGTTTAAATCCGATTCTTTAGATGATGAAGAAAAAGAATTGAATGATTTGATTGATGAAGCTTATAAAATTTCTTTTCTAAGACAATTGGAAGACGATGAAGAATTGGCTTTCAAACAGTCTTTTTTGCTCGATTTATACAATTCTATTAGACACAAATTTCATCCTAAAACTTGCGCAGCATTTGAATTAGTAAAATTCGAAGGTAAATCTGTAGAATATGTTTCAAAAGAATTGGAGCTGTCTTCAAACACAATCAATAATGATATATATAGAATCATAAAAAAATTGAGAGAAGTTGCGTTGAAATCCGAAAATATTAAGGAGTTTAAAAATGAATAAAAATAATTCTGAACAAAATAAATCGGATATTAAAAATATAAATCCCCAACATGATTTGTCAGATGAAGCCCTGCTCCACGATCTTCAATGTGCGTATAAAACAATAAATAGCCTACAACATACAACATCGCACAAAAAAATCCTTCTCGACTTAGAACGTAAATTTCACTCTGAAAAACATAAAAAAACTGCTCAATCAAAATAGCAAGCACACAGATTGCTTTGCAAAAATCAAATAGTAATAAAATGAAAATAGCTTATAAAGAAGGATCTTCAGTAGGTCAAAATTTTGCAAGCACACATGCATATAATAAATTGAATGGAGATATAGTAGCTTCAATAGAAATAAAACGTAACGTTTATGTAAAAACAAAATTACCAGAATGCGAAACTATTACTGTGGAATTTTCTGGAGAAGAATTTGATAGACGGAAATTAATTGATTCTTGGAAAGCGCAAGTTGACAAATGGTATCGAGCTCAAATTCAGCCCAATAGAGCGGTTAAACTAGCGATTAAAGCCGTCAGATTCCTTTATGGACACACCATTGCAGATGTTACAAAAGTTTATTCCTTAGAGGAATTCCAAAAGATAGTAGATAAAGAATCTTCTTTTTCTAGCGTAAGTTTCATCGAAATTGAATATGATATTCAATATGAAAATGAAGCTATTAAATCCGTAAAAACTAAATTAGAATTATCGAAGAATTCTTCTAATGCAGATATAAATCTCACGAATAAACTAATCGCATACCTAGAAGATAAAGAAGAAATTATCATTACAATCGTTGATTCTTTATCTTAAATAAATCAGAAAAATTCTAAACGTATTTTTTATTTCTATCAAAAATATTAGCATTATGCTGAAAAGAATTTTCATTTGTATCACAATATTTTTTCAATCATTTTGCTCTTACGCACTCGTTGAAACAAGTAGTGATATTGATGAAAGTTTTTTTCCACTATCAGAAGAAAATGTGATTATACTTAATAATGGAGGATATGTTTCTGGTTTTTCTGAAAAATATGGAATCCCTTTATGGGTTGCATATATCACAGAATTTCCATTTAAGTTTGAATCTTCTAGAAAAGGTAAATTTGTAAAAGATTCACGAATCAATAACTCCCCTACCCCAAAGGATTATATTGGTAGTGGATATGATAAAGGACATATGGCTCCAAGCTATGCAGTGGGTAGAAATTATGGAAAATATATTCAACAAAATACATTTTATCTTACAAATATAGTTCCACAATCTGTTGCATTAAATCGTGGAATCTGGAAAAAAGCAGAACAATATATAGCAAATAAACTCGCAGTAAAATATGGTAAAGTTCTTGTTATTGTGGGTCCTATTTTCAATAAAGAAAATACTGTTTTAGAAGGAAAATATAAAAGTCGAAATATTTTTATCCCTACCGCAACCTTTATGGTTTTAATGATTGAAGAGGATTCAAATATTCACCTAATGGCCTTCATAATGCCTCAAAATCCAGATTCAAAAGATATCTGGGAATATGCAACAACTGTTCGCACCGTAGAAAATCAAACCTCCCTAAATTTCTTCCACACCTTCGAACCCCTCTTCCAAAATACCCTAGAAACCGAATCAAATATAGACTTATTTAAAAATAACTAGCGAATGAATTCCATCTGAACATATTTCATATTAGTTATTCTGCAAACAATTTTTCTATTTAAAAAATCGGCTGTATCGTTCTTTCAGAATTTCGAAATAGTTTTTTTGGACTTTTGCTGGCAAAAAAGAAAGTGCAATAAAATCAAATAAATCAGTTTTAATGGATTTCATTTTATTGAAAAGATTTTCTATAGACTTTGGATTCATTCCGAAATTTGTAAATGCAATTTCAAAATCTGATTTTTTTAACTTCCTCTTTTTGCCATTAAGATTCAAAGCCAATTCTTCTTTATCACTTGGCAATGCGAGTGTAGAATTGAGCAAATCATAGCATGGAGACATCAAATATTCATCTTTTGGCATATACAAAGAAAAGTTTTTAAGATGCATATCAGCATTGCCAGTCAGCCACGAAAAAAGAACTATCTCCGCAAAATTTACAATATCAAAACCCGCTGTAGATGAATATAAATTTATCATTTTTGCAATCTGCTCATAAGAACTTTTATACTTATCTTCGCTTAAACGTTCTGTAATTTGACACATATCCTCCATAGCGATTTTTTCGCCATTTTTGAGCCTATCAATGCGTTTTGTGATATAACAAAGCTCTCCATCTGCAAATTTAATCAGCGAATGCGGAACAGTTTTAATTTTTGCAATTTCTGCCAAATGCATAGTTAAGTCTTCATTTTCTGGCAGAAATGGAAATTTTTCGGTTTGAGGTTTTAGAATATAATCACCCCATAAACCAACGATTGTAAGCCTTGAATCTTCATTAGTTTTTTTCCGAATATTAAGAGATAACTTAGGCTGAACTCCTGCAATTGTCGTATGCGAAGCTATTACCTGCTTTGCCAATTCTTTAATTTCAGATTTTGTATACGGCAATACAGGCGCAATCGCTGATCCAAAAAACTTTCGCGAACAAGAGCCATGAAAATCTTTTTCCGATTCAGACAATTCTTTATAACAATATAAACAACGTGCACTCATGATTGTCCTTTATCTACAGTATCTATTATGCTTATAGCACCAATGCAATCTTTGCAACATTTGAGAAGTAAACCCATTCTATCTCTAGAATCAATTTTCCAATTTTTTACCGCAACATCTAACAGCCAACCTTCAGGAATTAATCCATCAAAAAAAGGAAAAATAACTGCACTTTGATAAGCATTTTCAGACAACGGCATTGTAAGCGAAATCGCTTTAGACTTTGAGTCAGCTAAATACTCTTTATCATAAATAAAACTGTACCCATCAGAATTTTCTTCTAAAATCCCTGCTAATTTATCTTGAAAGAAAACTTTTCCACTTCTCATTTAATTTCTTTCTTTTGAAGTTTAACAGGAGCTAACGCTGCCCCGAACAAAAATAATACCTGATTAACTTTATCCATGCGCAAAGAACTTTTGCCCTGCTCTAAATCTCTGACAAAATTCAAGCCAACACCAGCCTTCAAAGAAAGCTCTACTTGGGTAATCTTTAATTCTTTCCTCTGCCTCTTCACAAAAGCCACTAATTCTGATTTTTCATTTTCCATAATTATATCCTATCGGGAGTAATTTCACAAAATTCATATATTTTATATTCTATTGGATATATTTTTTGAGATTTGTCAATAATTATATCCTAAAAACTATAATTTCAGAACTTCTCTGCTTATAGAACTTAAAAAGATTCTGTTGAAAATATTACTTTTAATAATTTACCCAAAAATAGAGATCATCTGATATTCTAAGAATATACCTTTCTTTCATTAATATTGAAAATAATTTATTAGCATCATTCCAACTCATCGAAATACCAAATCTCATAAGATTATCTTGCATAAAATTTACGAGCTCTTTTTGAGTCATTGGTCTAAGCGTTTGCATATACATAAAAAAATCTATTCTGAAGCGCCTTTGGCCAACTTCAATTATTCTTCCAGTATTTCGATTATAGCAAACTATATCTCTACCGCTTAAATCCAATATATTTGGTCTAGATTCGCATAGTTTTCCCCTTTCTCCATTTGTATTTTTGATCTTATTTTCCATGTCTTTATTTACTCTTTTTAAAATTCTTGTTTTTCAAGGGAGCCCATAAAACTATGTCATTTTTCATATAAGCCCCCTCCCTCCCAAAGTTAAGATTTTAAAATCTGTAAATAGGGGGGTATGAAATCAAATTATATCTCCCCCTCTAAGAAATATGAACACATAGGCAAATCCCATCGCTATGTAATCGAAGTATTGTTGAGACTCGGGAAAACAAACAAAAAAATTGCTGAAATTATAAAATTTAGCCCGTCAACAATAAGTAGAGAAATAAAGCGAAACTCTAGATATGGAGTTTATAACCCAAAGAAAGCTGACAGACTAAGTAAAAACCGAAAAACTTCACTTGCCAAAAATTCAAAGACAGAAAAAAAGAAACACACACAAGAATCTTCATCCAAGAAATTTCAACATTTAAATATTAACTATAGATATGTAATCGAAATTTTACTGAGAATTTCGTTATCGATAAAACAAATTTCAGAGAATACAGGAATTAGTCAGTCAACAATAAGTAGAGAAATAAAAAGAAATTCTATAGATGGTTTTTATGATGCCAAAGCCGCAGACGAGTTGAGCAAATGGCGAGAATTCTCAAAAAATCATTATAGCGTTTTGTCTGAAAAAGACAAAAAACGAATAAGAAGAAAGTATAAAAAGGGTCTCCCTGTAGAATATATCTCGTGTGTCGTTTTAAAGAAAAGATATTCCATAAACACAATATATTACTATCTGCGAAGCTCAGGATTAATACAAAAAGTTAAACGCAAAATGCGAAGGTTTAAAACAAATAGAAAATCAAAGAAATATAGCGATCGTTATGAATCTGTTATAGGAATTATTAAAAATAGAGTTGGTATTGAAAATAGAGACCCAATAGTAAATAAAAATACCGAATATTGTCATTGGGAAGCAGATTTAATTGTAGGTAAAAATTATACTTGGTACATGCTAGTTATGCTAGAACGGAAAAGTAGATATGTTATCATCAAATTTTTGGAGAATAAAGATGCAAAAACAGTGAAAAATAAAATCATAAACGCTTTAAGAAGTTTCCGAATCAAAACACTGACAGTAGATAATGGTCCAGAGTTTGCATTTCATAAAGAAATTAGAGAAAAGCTTGAATGCAAAGTTTATTTTACAAAACCCTTTGCAGGTTGGCAAAAAGGAAGAGTTGAGAACTGCAATAGATTAATCAGAGAATATTTTCCTGCAACAATGCTCGCAAAGAATATTTCTCAAGCTAAGATAGAGGCTGTAGAAATAGAATTAAATAAAAGATATAGAAAAGGTTTAATGTGGAAAGCTCCCATTGAATTTCTCTCTAAGATTAAAAAAATAGTTAGTATAATTTTTGTAGTGATCAAACCTAACTATAGAATTATTGCACTAACAATTAAGATTAAAAAGTCCTTTGAACTCAATAGACAACACACTTCAAAGCAATATAAGTGTATGTCTTTTGTATTTTTTATAAAATGAGATTAACAATATGTATATATTGGGATAAAGTTTTCCTATATTAAAAATCATATACCATTTAACTCCACAATATTTAGAAAAAGCAGAAAGATATTTACAAAAATAAACTTTAACATTTGTATTAGCATATTTTTTTGTTTGCGATTTTCTTTAATAAACTCTAGTCTGACGTTATTAAGGTTCTATAGATTTCAAATGATAATGTAAAAAACAAAACTGTGCATGTATTGATACAATTTAAATCCGTGAAATTTTTGAACGTATGATTTAGAATCAAATAAGCCACGAGTGAACTAAAATCTTTAATAAAAAAATTACACTAAACAATAAAGTGAATCATAATGGATAGACGGAATAGAACTCATAAAAATAACCAAAGATGGATTTGTAGGCTTTCTTATGCATGTGCAAAAGTTATATCTTTACGCCCATATGTTTGGGAATGGAACAAATGGTCATCTGCTCAAAAGGCAGATTTTAGATTTCAAGTTTGGCTAATGGAAGAAATAGATAGACGAATAATTGAAAATAACAATACAAAATCTGAAACGCAGATAGTGAAGATTTTTGCGGAAGAATTAATAAAAAAACACTTTTGGCATACAAAAAAACCTATAAAATATATCGGAATTTCAAAGAGTACTCTTTTAGTAAAATATAGAAAATGGAAAAATAGTGATGAACACACGCGAAGATTGAATTGTTCACGATATGTTGATATCATTAAAAATAAAACATCTGCCATGAGCAAATATAATTTGACAAAAGAAAAATTAAGATGGTTTTTCAAAACGGAAAGTAACACTCCAAAAATATGGATGAATTTCACTGATTACTCCTATAAAAGCTACCGTAAATTAATAAATCCAAAAACATATGGCTACAACTCTGAATATATTGCAGAACACTTAGCATCGTGTATAACCAATAAAATTAAGTCTTTGAAATCCGAAAAAAAAGAACTCTTAAAACGAATTTCGAAAATTGAATTATTTCTCGAGAAATTGACTAAAGAAAGATGATTAACCTTCTATAATTCGCTATATCGTATCAATACAGATATCAGAAAGTCATATTTTGTACTACGTGCTAAGGATGTCTGATGAAACGGAAATATTTATAGATACTGATGAAAGAAATATGTTTGTTAAATACATAAATCCTACTTCTTTGCATTAAAGATTTTTTGTTCCAACACAAAAAACCTAGTTTTTTCGAAGCGATTTATACGATAAGGAGATCGTTCAAACGAATCGCGATGCCTATCAAAAAAAATTGCATTAGATATTGATATGTGCGTAGCGCTTTTTAATTTTTCGCTCTATTCATTACATAAAGCATTAATAGCTTCGTTGTTTAAAACACTTCCTGGATTGATGATTATTTGGATCCTCATTATATAGGTAATTATAAGAATGTTCTTGGTTTTTATTTTTTTACGACAAATAATGCTTATTTTGTGCCGCTATAAATATCTGATTTGCGAACTTTTCAATCAGATTAATAATTTTTTCATGAATTTCACTGTACCGAAATTCATCTAAACTCAGGGATTCAAGACGGTCACCATGTGCGACTTTATTTCTCATACATAATAGAGAGTCGTCTATTAAATGAAAAAACGAATCGTATTCAGAGTGATCTAATCCTATTGTTGACATTATTTCTATGAATATGTGTGAATTCAAGTTGCTTGCACTTTTTATTATACCTTCATGCTGAATCTGCGATTTTTGTGAATATTTAGAAAAAATTTCATTTAATATTTCAGTTTGGAAAGTTGATTTATTTGTATCTTTTAAATTATTTATTTGAGATTTTATATGTATGGCAAAAAAATTTGTTTTTAAGCTATTATAATTTAATCTTAAATTAGAAACATAAGATAAATAAAAAGTTGCAAGGTTTTTTATAGACCCTTCCCAATGTGCATATAAAAGAGCGATTCCAGATCGAAGAGCTGTATCTTTTGCATGCCGTCGACGATCTTTGATTAAAAATTTAACCGTTGTAAGCTCACGTTTTCGCCATCCTAATTCATAATCGATTTTTTCTTGCAACTCTTGGAGCGTACGAATTTTCATGGCTTGAAATAGTCCATTCCAAATAATGATAATTCTTTAAATCTTGGAATAGCTCTAACTCCTGGTTTGGTATTCTCTAAAAATGTTTCTTCTGTATAAAACTTTTCAATTTTTTCTTTAAGCCATGTTGTCTTATCACCTTTTGCAGTAATTAAATTTAGGTTTTTAAATACTCCCACTGCAATGGACTGAAATGCAGACGATAAAAATGGTCCATGATGGACATGTTGCCCAGAAGGTTTCTGGGCATATATTTTAAAAGTATTTTCATCTAACACATCTTTTAGCAATCTGAAAGTTTCTATAAAAGATTGTCTTTCTTGGTCATAATCGATAGTTTTATCACATAGTAAAAGAGTTTCCTTATCTAAAAGTTGCGTCAAATCTTGATAACCGTTTGCTTTGTTTAGATCCATATTAAGTGCAATGAATAATCTCAATATCAACTCCATTCGATATTGTTCGTCCTCTTTTCTGTCGGAAATAGGGACACAACATCTGTATGACTCTTCATTTTCAAGTTGTTTAACAAATTCGTAAAATGTTTTATTTGTCATTATCATCAAGCAATTTCTAACTTCTTGACCACTTAGAAATGTTCCGCCTGTATTCAAACGTTGAAATAATTCATATTTTGTATTCGGATCACTCTCTTTTTTAAGAATAATTATATCAATACGCGCACGTTTAAAATCTATTTTTTGATCGTTTGAAAATTGATTCTCTTCATTTTCACCATTCCATTGCTTCCCTTCAAAAGATGGTAAATAATCTGTTTTTTGTAATATTAACGGCTTTTCTAATTCTCCTTTTTCGTTTTTAAAAATACCAACAAACTGAAATATTGTCGACAAGCGTTGAACACCATCGATGATATCCCAAACGCCATCATCATTTTGGCTAACAAATATAGAAGGGATTGGAATATTTAGCATTATTGATTCGATCAATTTTGTCTTTTGATACTCACTCCATCGAAAGACACGCTGAAATTCAGGATGTATATCCATTTCGCTATCCTTATAAATATTTATCAACTCACCTATCGACATCTGATAAGAATCTCTATGTATTTTACTTGTTTTATTCTCGATTTCTTCTTTAAGTCCCATAAACACCCTTTTTTTGTATATTTTAAATTATTTTCCTCGATTTATACGTCTATTAGATAGTTTTTCCCAAATACTCATAGCAAGATTAATTTGACGTTTAGTCAATCCGAATTCATTCTTAAGGATTCGCTCATTAGAAAATTCTAAAATTTTCCTAATATTTACATTACTTTTCAGCATTTCAGATATTTGCTTAAAATATAATGAATTGTTCTTTTTATAAGGAAGTAAAATGTTTTCTACCTCACTAGGCATCAACTCTAGAACTCCTCCACCATAACTTCTACCAGATATTTCGGAAAAGGCAAAAGATAATGAATTATAAAAACTTGCTACAAATGCATCCTTATTTACATCTTTCCTTATAAACACACGATGCATTGTATCTGTCGTATATACATTCGCATCGTTTTTAATTAACTTAGGGTACAATCCATTTCGTCTTATAAACAATGCATCTGACGCTTTTTTAATCGAAGGAATTACAAACCAATCTTCCCTGATTTTACACTTGTACCCTTTATTAATACCCATTTGCTCTCCTAATTTAATATATTCCATCGCATCTTTATTTTTTATCAATTCACTCATTTTAGGAAAAATAAGAAGATTTGCCTTAGCATTGGCATCCCGATTAAAATACCAATCACCTTTTGAAAAATTTATGTTGGAAACTTGTACGCTTCTACCTACCATAGGCTTTGCGTATTCACTCAAATTATACTTGTCCACAATATCTTTTGAAACCGTAAAAAAATCATTCGCACCTGTAGTTATCCCGACTTCAACACCTGCAAAATTTCCAATATTTGGGATGCTTTTTGATGTAGCAATAGTTTCAAGAAAATCAATTTCCTCCTGATTTAAAAAATAAAAAGTCCATTTATTTGATTTAAAATCAATCTGTTTTTGTGGAGATTTTAAAATATTGACGTCCAATTTTTCCAATTCAGTGCTATCTTTCAATTCAATATGCTCGATAAAATGCGTATCTGTACCATTTTTTTCACAAAGTAAAAGAACCACCTCTTGCTGTATATTTGGGAATACCAGTTTCTCAAAGGATATTATATTAATTTTATTGAATTGTTGAGCAATAAAATTTCGTAATTCTTTTGCATAAGAAACTTGTAGAATTTCTGCAGGAAGTACAAATCCTATTTTACCCTTATTTTTAAGTAATTGAGTTGCTCCAACGACAAAAGATACCCAAATGTTAGTAAGTTTTGTAAATTTCAAACCTGCTCTCAAAAACACTTTTTCAGCGGCTTTTTGATGCGTTTTATCAAAGTATTGATAGCGTATATATGGAGGATTACCAATAACTAAATCAAATCTAGAATTGGTATTTATACAAAATTCATTAAAATCGCTAATTATGATTTTTTTTCTTTTTAATTTGATTTTATCCGCTTTTTGAGCTTCTTCTGGCTCAATTTCAATTGCAGAAACAGAACGATAAGATATTTTATTTTTTTGAATCTGTTCTAAAAAAACCCCATCCCCACAACTTGGCTCTAAAATATCAGAATCAGTGCGCCCATTTATCCCCCATTTGAGTATAAAATTAGCTATAGATTCAGGAGTATAGAAACCTCCGCGAAGCTTTTCTTTGGAAACATTATTAATGAGTTTCATATATTTCTGATATTGATGGAATATTGCTATCCTCATTTTCTAACTGATAAAGTGATGCGAGTGTATTATCCATTAGAACCTTCTGCCGATTAAATTCAGCTTTCAAAAAACCGAGTGTTCTTCGATTATTTTGTGATAGATCTATTTCCGATTGAAGACTAATTAATCTTTGTTGAATATTCACAATAGTATCATGAATTCTTTGTTCATCAATATCATCAAAATCGATTTTTCTAATTGGAAGTCTCTTAATAACCTTCGTTCCGCGTGCGATATAACCACCTCTAAAAACCTCACCATAAATAGAAGAAAACCATTCTACATATTTTGAATTTAAAATTGCTTGAATATAGTAGATTGAATACAGGCTATCAGAGTTTGGAGTAATCACACAGTATCCAGCAGTCCCCCCAGATGAAACAAGCGTTCGCGATAAATCAATTGCGTATTTATTCCCAAGAGATAATACCCCTACAATTATTTTTTGAGGAACATCACAATTAAATAAACTTTGATGGCGTCCATATCTATACCACTCATCTTGAGTTGTAGGTATTGGTTTAATATCTCGATCCGGAGATGATAACGCTTCTTTATAATTTGATAAAAACTGGTAAGTAAAGGGATATTTTGATCGAAGCATTTCAATATCGACAAGTTCAACTCCATTTAATGTTCGAATATATGGATAAATAACAAAACAATTAGGAGAGAAAGGCCTATAAGTATTTAAATTAGCAATTCCTCTAGATGTTCTAAAATAAGGCCTCGTAAGTTCATTCTCTACTTTCCAAGTCCTATTGTCCAAATTGAAATATGAGTACCGATCACATTTATTGATGAGATCATGCACATATATTTTGTTCGCACTTGTTTGAATACCATTGAAAATATTGTCATCCCCTATTAAGTCTCCTAATGGGACACTCTGGGAAGAAATTGTTTCATAAAGGGTTCTTAGATTTGGATGAATCAGGACCCATACTTCATTATCCAATTCATTTGTTGAGTTGGGCTCAACAGTAAGATTTTCCCTTATACCAGCCTTCCAATTGGATAAATTTCTGATTTCAGAATAGATAAAGGAATTTGACCGACACTTAGAGGCAACAAGAATACACGTATAAGTAGTTTTACTTTTGAAAACTTGATTAGCTCCAAAAGACAAGATTTTTTTTAGATATCCATTTTGTTGCAACAGTTTTCTTAATTTTATTGCAGACCCATTTTTTACAAATTTATTTGGTATAATATACCCCAGTACTCCATTATTTTTCAACAATTTTAAGCTTTGCTCTATGAATAAAAAATATTTATCAAATTGCTTAAATGCCGTGACAAAGGAATTCTTAAAAAGAGGGAATTCAAAAGGTGTAATTTTATTCATGTCCTCGCATTTCATATATGGTGGATTCCCGACAATAATATCAAAATTCATTTCGCCCCAATCAAAAGGATTTATTTCTCTCCTTTCGGTATCATTTTCGACTTCTGATGGACTTAGTAAGGAATTTCCAAAAAATATATTATTCGACAGATCTGGTAGCAGTGCAAGTTCAGCTCCAAGAGTAAGATGATCTTCTCCCTCTAACAGCTTCAATAATAATCCAAACTTTGTAGCTTCAACGGCATTGAAATCTTTATCAATACCGTAAACACAATTTAAAAGCAGGTTCTTTTTTAAACTGAAGGGTAATTTATAATTTCCTATTCCAAAAGAGATTAATTGTTCGGGGGCATTCTGTAAAAAATAATCTACAAGTGTATCTTGTAACAATTGAAATAATTCTAATAGAAATGATCCTGAGCCACAAGCGATATCAGCCATACGCATTGTTAAAATACTATTTAGTGATTTATTTTCGATGTAAGGGACAACCGCTTGTCTTAAAATTTCTTCTATGATATACGTTGGAGTCGTAACAATATCTCTATCTATATGATCTTCCCTTGCTTTTAATAGTACAGCGCCATTTTCAATAAAAAGTTTCTCAGTAAGAAAAAGCTCATATATATTGCCTAGTATATCGGAAGATAAAATGGAAAAAGAATACGAACTCTCTGGGTAATATAATTGCCGAATGATATGCCAAAATACAGAACTTATATTTTCTATGATTTCATTACATAGTGGTTGGTCGAATAATCCTGAATTATATTTTTGATCAGCTTCTCGGAATTTATTCAGCAACAAATTAAAGTCATTTTGGTTTGCATAGTGTAATAGAGTTTCATAATGCTCGATATTTCTATCTTCGCAAACCCTCAAAAATAAAATACGATTTAGATAGTTTTGCGTCCAATCATTCAAATCCTGATTTGAAATATTCGGCATATGATTAAATATTTCAGTTCCAAGAGTTTTTCGCCATGTATTTATTTCTGCTAAGAAAAGTTTATCAATACCGTATTGTTCTAATTGCAATTCAATGCTCTTAAAATTTTCATCAAATTGGCCACTGTATACGCTATTTTTTCCCAATAAAGATACTATTTCAGAGAAATTATCAACATATTCCGTATAGTGATATTTTTTTAAACGATAGCTCAAATAAGAATCAGTAGATTTTATTCTTTCAGAACAATCATATATTATCAAATATTCAAAATTTGAAATAACAGATATTTTGAGTCTTGCTGTATATCCATAACGGCGAATTTGCTTTGCCGCAACAGTACTAGTGTGAATCGCAACACTAGGTTTTTTCGCTTCGAGAAAAAATTTACGTTCAGAAAAAAGCCGAAATGTATAGTCCGGCTTTTTGGTATTTTCATTGAAATTTAATCTTAAGCCTTCTTCTAATATCACCTCACGCTGATTTGTGGGTTTAGATTCAGTATTTGTTATATCCCAACCCAAAAGTTCAAAAAAAGGATTTAGAAAGTCATTTCTGAGAAGTGTTTCATTATAATGGGTATCGAGAAAATCTTCTCGATTTGATTCATACTTATCTACAAGCTCTCGGATATCCATTTTCTATTAAATCTGTTCAAATACATTATCTACTAGACTGAGAGAAGTGTTAGATGTTTTTATTTTCATGTCAATCTTGCAAATTAAATACGTAAAATTAAATTATGATCAAAGCTAAAACCGAGCATAATTTCTGCAAAGATTTTTAAGATTATTTTGTAGATATTTTTGTCTCTGTTATTGAATATAAATTCACATTCTTATAATGTGTAGATTAAATGTGCTTTTATGAATTCATTGCTATTATAATCCATTCTTAATATTTTTCGTGGCCTCTTTCGTGTTTTTTATAGAGTCCAAACACAATACTTTTCACATGTTTAACACCAAAGAAATTTTCACCAGTTTCAATAATACTAGTAAGCTTTGCTGTTATGACCTCTCTATAATGTAAAATGCGATTAACTGTATGGTGATTTAGATTAGTTAATTGAGCAGTTTCTACAACCTCAATATCAAAAGAAAAAAGAGGATAAAGTTAACGGAATTTGGCTTCGCAAACTTTTGATTTTTTTATAAGCGTTCTTAGGATTTATGATTAGACTTATAGTATATTTTTACTCTGTTCTAGTCTTGACAAAAAAAACATTATTTTACTCAACTTACTACGTATAACATATTTAAATAGGACAACTGGTATAAAAGTGTTATAAATTGGGGTTTGGGAGGGGATTTTGGGATTGAAATTAGAGAAGAGATTTGCAAATGTGTGTGGTCTTGGAATGATTTATAGGAGCTGAAGAGATGGATTTTAAGGGTTAATTTTTATACCAGTTTTATACCAGTTTTTTTGGCAAATATAGGCAAGTATAGGATATTATCAAGGACTTAGGAAAGTATGATTTTTAAGGTTTTTAACACAAAATTTGCAAAAAATAACTCTATAACTTATTGCAAGTTATAGAGTTAAATCAAAAGCCGAAAATGAGACTCGAACTCACGACCCACGCTTTACGAAAGCGTTGCTCTACCAACTGAGCTATTTCGGCGTTGAAATTTATGCTGTTATTTTCTCTATGATTTTAGTTAATATTTTTTTAACGAAAATCAATGAAATTTTTTAAAATATTTTTTAATCTCTAGAGCTTTTTTTCTTATTTTTAAAGAATTTTCCGCCACCAAATTTTGATTTAAATGACTTCTTAAAATTTCCTTTTCCTGAACCTTTTTTCTGTCCGAATTTATCGAATTTCCCAAAGCTTCTTGGGATTTTTATACTTCTTTCTTCCTTGAATTCTCCAGCATTTCCTGAAGAGTTTCCTTCTTCATTCTTTTTATAACTCAAGATTTTATCAAAGGCTACTGCGGCATCTAAAGTAGTATTTGCTATCCTTGTAAGGACTTTTTTTGTAAAGGATTTTTTATTATCTTCTCCTTCACGATTACTTCTATCTCTACGACTTGCGCTATCACTGCGATTAAATTGGGAATTTTTAAAATCTTTTTTATCACGACCAAATTTGCTATTTTTAGAATCTCTTCCCTCACGATTTACTCGATTATTTTTGAAGGTTTTTTCTTCACGATTAAACTTATTTTCTTTAACAAATTTATCTTCATGCGATTTTATATTTTCACTAGGATTTCTTTCTTCTAGAAATTGTCTTTCATGTTTTTCAATGCGAGATTCTTTTTGTCCCATTTCTTCTCGAGGCGTTTTTTCTTTGCGAACTGATTTTTCACCAGCATTAAATTTTTCCACCTTTTCGGGTTGCTGGCGTTTTTTGAAATTACCTTTAGAATCCCTTTTTTCCCCGAACGCATTTTTCTTTGAATCGACTTTTTCTTGATTCATTCTCAATGCATTTTTGCGTCCGATTTTTTTCTGATAAATTTTTTCGTTATGATATGGATTATCATAACTTACTTCGATTTCCTTCTTAATAAGTTTTTCTATTCCACGCAAAGACTGCAATTCATCGCCTCCGCAAAATGAAATTGCTTCACCAGACTGCTCTGCTCTTGCGGTTCTACCTATTCTATGGACGTATGTTTCGCTTTCTTTTGGCAAATCAAAATTAATTACCAAGCTCATAGCTTTGACGTCTATTCCTCGAGCCGCAACATCTGTTGCTGTCAGCACGCGCACTGAGCGACGCTTAAATCTTTCCAAAGCTCTTTGTCTTGCAGCCTGCGCTTTATCGCCATGAATACAATCTGTTTCGATTGAATTTGATGTTAATCTTTTAGCAAGTCGACTTGTATTATGTTTTGTTCTGCAAAAAATCAGAGCTAGATTTTTATCGTCTTTCGCAAGATGTTCTCCTAGTAGATGAACGAGCAAATCGAATTTTTTATCGCTATCTACAAAGCAAATTTTTTGAGCGATTTTCTCAACAGTAGGCTTGTCAGGACTGACCATAATTTTTTGAGGATTACGAACAATTCCTGACGCCAATTCTTCGACTTCTTTTGAGAGCGTTGCGGAAAAAAGCATCGACTGTCTATCTCTAGGAAGTTGTTTGCAAATGCGTCGAATATCGGGCATGAAACCCATATCCAACATTCGGTCTGCCTCATCTAAAACCAAGTATTTAAGCCCTTTGAAAGACAATTTCTTTTGAGTAAACAAATCTAAAAGTCTCCCCGGAGTCGCAATTAAAATATCAACTCCATTAGCTAAAGCTTTAACTTGCGGAACTTTTGAGACGCCTCCATAGACTTCTTTTTTTGTCAATTTTGTGAACTTGCCATAACGCTCAACATTAGCGCCAACCTGCTCTGCGAGCTCGCGAGTAGGCACTAATATCAGCGCGCTGAACTCCGTAGGATTGGGTCTTTCTTGAGTCTCTAACAGACTCATTATTGGCAGAACAAATGCTGCTGTTTTACCTGTGCCTGTTTGCGCGCATGCAAACAAATCTGCATTGTCAAGTATTAGCGGAATCGCTTGTTGTTGAATTGGTGTTGCCTTGACATAGCCCGAAGCCTCTACCGATTTTAATATATTCGCTGACAAATTCAGCGTATCGAATTTTTGATTATCCATTTTGTTATTTTATTATACGAGGCTTTCTAGCGTGTGCCAACATAAGCCATTTAAAGGTGGGCATCTTTGAGATATTGTCAATGTCAATCAGTTCAACTGTCTGTAAAAGAATCAGATTCAAATAAAAAAAGATTGCAAATGTAGTTAAATATGTAAGGATTTGCGAAATGAAAATATTATCAAAACTTTCGATTCTCTTTGCAGCATTTGCGCTTGTTGCATGTACTACTTCTAACGTTGCTGTTGAATCTCCAGCGGCTCCTGTCGCTCAATATGACAGCATGAGCGGTGAATTCGTTGGCAGATTAGGTGGCGATTTCGCAAATCTTATGAGAGCTGCAAACAGCGCTTTTGATGATTTGAAATATTACCGCATAGGAGAAAAACTTTACACTACAAAAGCAAAAACAATTGCTCGCGGTCCTAAAGATATCAAGGTAATCGTTGATATTTATCAAGACAAAGCCGACTCTTGCAAAATTGTTATCTCTGCAGACTCAGGTGAAAATAATCTGATTAAGAGCCAAGAGATTTTCAATAAAATGGCAAAGTACTCTAGATAATAAAAAAATAGAAATCTGTTTGAAAACCCTACGAAATTAAGTAGGGTTTTATTTTGTAAAGATTATGAAATTCGATTCTATAAAATTCATTAAAGATTTAATTTCTTTCAAGAGCGTCTCCACAAATAAAGACTGTGATTTGCATACAGCTTCTTGCGCAAAATTTTTGAACGATTTTTTTTCGAGCAAAGGATTCACAAGTCAAATAGTAAAGACTGAAAAACATCCTATTGTTTTTGCGAAAAAAAATTGCAAAGGCAAACCCGTTGCCCGTCTGCTCTGCTATGGACACTACGACGTTCAGCCTGAACACCCAATTTCAAAATGGCATAGTGACCCTTTTAAGGCAATAATCACAAGCAATAAAATTTATGGACGAGGCTCTGCTGATAACAAAGGACCTTTTACTTGTCTTATTGCAGGCTTTCTGAATTTTATTGAAAAACATCCTGACGCAAATTTAGACATTGCCTTTTTGATTGAAGGCGAAGAAGAGATTTCCAGCCCAAGTATGCCAAAGTTTTTGAAAGATTTTTCAAAAGAATTGTCAACATACGACGCTGTTTTGTTGAGCGACACAATGAGTCCATCGCCTAATCAAATCGTGATAAATACAGGGGTTAGAGGCATGATTGCTTTTGACGCAAAATTCAAAGGTCCGAAAGAAGATTTGCATTCAGGCTTGTTTGGTGGAGCTGTTTATAATCCTATTCAAGCAATGTCAGAAGTTTGTGCTTCTTTGCACGACAAGGATGGACTAGTGAATATTCCTCATTTTTATGATGATGTTTTGCCTGTGTTCCAATGGGAAAAAGACGAGATTGAAAAATTCCCTATAAGTGAAAATGAAATGTTAAAAAATCTCGAAGTAAAAAAATTGTATAGCCAAAAGAATGTTAAATTCAAAGAAGCAACAAGACTTTATCCTACTTTGGAATTCAATGGAATAGGCGGCGGATACGAAGATTCTGGATGCAAAACAATTATATCGAGCGAGTGTTTTTGCAAGATTTCATGCAGGCTGGTAGCGAATCAAGACGCTGAAAAAATCAAAAAATTAGTTCAAGAAGAAATGCTAAAACGCTGTCCTGAATCTGTTGAACTGACTTTTGAAAATCATGATTCAAGCGCAAAATACTATTTTGTAATACCGCCAACAAAAGTTGAAAATAGCCCTGAAACTCCACTCAAAAAATTGTTTGAATGCGCAGACAAGTCTGTTCAAGAAGCTTTCGGAAACGCGCCTTTATATTTGCGAGATGGCGGAAGTATTTCTCTCATTGCGCAAATTCATGATGCTACAAAATTAGATTGTTTGATGACAGGACTCTTTACTCCTGAAGATAATCTTCATGCGCCAAATGAATCTTTCTCTTTGGAGATGCTTGAAAAAGGCTCATTATTTTATGAGTTGCTTTTTGAAAAAATATCAAAATAGTTTGGAAAATTATGCAATACGCAATAGGTATAGATATAGGCGGAACAAACACAAAACTCGGACAAATCACCCAAGATGGCGTGATTCATAAGTCGAGTTCATTCAGCACAAAGGCGGCACATGACTTTGATTCTTATGCAAAACTCCTTTGCAAAGAAATTAATTCTATAATCGCCACAAGCTCTGGAGAGTGCTTAGGCATTGGAATTGGCGCTCCTAATGCGAATTATCATACAGGCTCAATTGAGTTTGCGCCAAACTTACCTTTTGTCAGCGCACCTATGGTAAGCGAACTACAAAAGATTTTACATCTCGAAAAAATTTATCTTACAAATGATGCGAATGCTGCCGCTATGGGTGAAAAAATCTATGGAGGCGCAAAAGACATTTCTGACTTTATTATGATTACACTCGGCACAGGACTTGGTTCTGGAATCGTTTGTGACAATAAACTTTTATATGGCAGCACTGGCTTTGCAGGCGAATTAGGACACAGTGTTGCTGTTCCAAACGGACGTCTTTGCAATTGTGGCAAACGTGGATGTCTTGAAAACTATGCGTCTGCAACAGGAATCAAACGTACATTTTTTGAAAAGATTTGTGAGTATAATGGCAAATCTTCTTTGGCTCATATCTCATTTGATAAAATGACATCCAAGTTATTAGAAGAAGCCGCTCGTGAAGGAGACGAGCTTTGCAAAGAATGTTTTGATTTCACTGGATACATTCTAGGCCGCTCATTTGCTGACTTTGTGGAGTTTTCAAGTCCTAAAGCGATTTTCTTATTTGGCGGACTTGCCAACAGTAAAGAGTTGATTTTTAATCCAACAAAAGAGTCTATGGAAAAACATCTTTTGAAAGTTTTTAAAGGCACTGTTGAAATCCTCCCTAGTCTTTTACCTAGCTCTGATGCGGCTGTATTGGGTGCAAGCGCATTAGTTTGGCAAAATTTATAAAACAAAAATTAAAAAAAATGATTAAAATCAATGTAAATATTTCTCCTGAAAATGCGGGAATATATGAAGATTTCTTTGTGGAATCTGAATGTGTAAATTTTAGTATCGAGCAAGAAGTTGATTCTCCACAAGTTTTTTTGTGCGGATATTTTGACGATAAAAATCAAGCAGAAAGCGCATATAAAGCCTTACGAGAGACATTCAATGAATTGCCTGAAAAATTTAGTTGCGAAGAAATTTTCAAAAGCGATTTTCAAAACGAGTATAAAAAATACCTGAAAGCATTTAAGTATGATATTTTAAATTGGGTGCCAATTTGGGAAAAAGAAAATTATAAACTCGAAGAAAACGATATCGCATTTTACTTCGATGCAGGCATGGCATTTGGCACAGGCGACCACCCTACCACACGTCTTTGCGCAATGCGTTTGATGGATATTTTAAAAACTGAATCTTTAGAAAACAAATCTTTGATAGATGCAGGCTGTGGTTCAGGCATACTAGCATTGAGCGCAAGTCTATTAGGTTGCAAAAATATTTTCGCATTTGATATAGATGAAGACTCTATTCAAGTATCAAAAGAAAACGCTGTTTTTAATAATATTTCTTTAGACAGTGTGAAGTTTGAAACAGGCGATTTAAAAAATTCTCTTAGCGGAAAATCTTGCGATATACTGTTAGCAAATATTCAAGCAGATGTTTTGATGAACAATGCGGATTTTTTATTGAATGCTGTAAATGACAATGGAATTCTTGTTTTGAGTGGAATTTTAAAAAGTGAAAATTCTGTTGTAATGGATTTTTTCAAAAAAGCCGCAACTAAGAAAATCACGCATATAGAAACTCGAGCTCTCGGCGATTGGAGCGACATTCTAATTAAATTTTATGAATGAAAAAAAATGAAAAAAGACATAGCTTTTGTTTTTGATTTTGACGGAACTATAGGTGAAACAATTCCTCTTGCAGTCGAGGCTTTTTTGAAAGCTCTTGATTCTTTTGAATTGCCTGTGCCTTCTATTACAGAATTGAAAAAATATTTTGGTCCTTGCGAACTTGGAGTTTTGAAAAATTTTTCAAGCGATTTAGGCGAAGATTTATTTAAATCATATTTGAGTTTTTATAAAGAATTTCACAAAAAATTCTCTCCTACTCCTTACGAAAAAATCGATAGCATTTTAAAAAATATAAAAAGCAAATCCTATAGACTTGGCTTGATTACTGGGAAATCTGCGGAGTCGTTGCAAATTTCTTTAGAAGAATATGGCTTGCATGGAATTTTCGATGTCATGCATGCGGGGAGTCCTAAAGGCTCTGTAAAACCCGAAAAAATGCGTTTAGTTTGTGAAGAATGGAACATGTCTCCTTCAAAAATTTATTACATTGGCGATAGTCCTTCAGACATTATCGAATCCAAAGAGGTCGGACTAATTCCTATTGCGGTTTCTTGGTCGAGCATTGTAAGCGCAGAAAATTTAACAGCGCTTTCGCCTTACAAACACTTTGACAAAGTCTCTGACTTTGAAGCATGGATAGATTCTGTAATCTAAACAATTCCTCGCTCTGTAGAACTTTTTGCAAATTTAATAATCGCGTCTAAAACTCTGCTTGACGCGTTCGGATTTGCTTCCAATTCTTCCATGGCATTGCCACGCATGAGACGACGTTTATAGATTACTTTGAATGCGCTAAAAACTAAATCAATTTCTTTAGAATCGAATCCGTTTCTTTGCATATTCACTTTGTTTATAGCGCAAACATTTGCGGGAGATCCATCCGCCATCATAAAAGGAGGCAAGTCTTTAACAAGCTTTGAAGCCGCGCTCAGCATAGCATATGCGCCTACTCTGCAAAACTGATGAACTCCACTACCCCAACCTATCACCGCAAAATCTTCCACTCTAACATGACCACCCAAAGCCGCGTGAGAGCTCATTATTACTCGATTACCAACCACGCAATCATGAGCGATATGACTATAAGCTAAAATACTATTATTATTGCCGATGATAGTATATTCATCATTTTTTGTGGCGCAATGAGCCGTTGAATATTCTCTAAAAACATTGCCATTACCAATTTTTAATCGAGGAGTTCCGCCTACGAATTTCAAATCGTGAGTTTTCCCACCAATGAAAGAATAAGGGAAAACTTGATTGTCAGAACCCATTTCAGTATGTCCATCAACAGTTGCGTGGTGCGCAATGCAAGAAGACTTACCTATGCTCACATTAGCACCAATGTAAGCGTATGCGCCAATCTCAACATCAGTATCGATTTGCGCGCCTGACTCAATAATTGCTGTGGGATGTATTTTTGACATAATAGTTAGTAGGTTTCAGTTGCGTCTAAAATAGTGAACATCAAATCTGCGCTCGATACCACATTGTCGTCGACTTTACATACAGCCGAAGCGCAAGCGATTTTAAGACCTCTTGCTTTTGTGATTTCAACTTCAATTATAATTTGGTCTCCGGGTTTTACTGCGCGACGGAATTTCACTTTGTCTGCGCTCATGAATAGAGCCAATTTGTCTTCACCATCGACTTGACGTAGCATTAAAATCCCTGCGGCTTGCGCCATAGCTTCGAGTTGAAGAACTCCGGGCATAACAGGATTCCCAGGGAAATGTCCTTGAAAGAAAGACTCATTAACTGTGACATTTTTTACAGCTGTTAAAGTTTTTTCATTTGCGTCGATTACTTTATCTATCAAAACAAAAGGATATCTATGTGGCAAAAGATTCAGGATTTGTCTAGCATCTAGAGTTTTTTCTGAAAACATTTTTGCTTTTTTTGTGGCACTTTTTTCTGACTTCTTTTTGGAGTCTGACGCGGAATCTTTCGGTGCCATCATTTGGTCATATATAGACTTGGTAAGCTTTGCGTTCAAAGAATGTCCTGGGCGAACAGCGATAATGTGCGCTTTTAATTTTTTCCCTAACAAAGATAAATCGCCTATAATGTCTAAAATTTTATGGCGCACAAATTCGTCTTGAAAAGAGAGAGGTTCTTTAGACAAAATTTTGTCACCTTTTATTACGATAGCAGAGTCTAAATTTCCGCCTTGAATTTTACCCATTTTTAAGAGTTCTTCAATATCTTCGTAAATCACAAAAGTACGAGCAGGAGCTAATCCTTTTTCAAAAAAGTCGGCGTCAACATCAACAGACAAATGTTGAGTATGAATACCTCTATCGTCCGCCGAAGTGCATGTCACTTTGAATCCATCATAAGGTAGCGCAATCAAAGAACGATTACCTTCTGTGATAGACACAGGAGTTTTCAATTCGTAATATTCACGCTCTTTGTCTTGCTCAACAATTCCCGCTTCTTTGACCAGCTTTACGAAAGCTTTTGCAGAGCCATCCATGATAGGCGGTTCGGCAGCATCTAATTCAACGTAAGCATTGTCGACATCCATGCCACTCAAAGTTGCAAGCACGTGTTCTATTGTATAGAGCTTTGTATTGCCATCGGTAATGCCAGTGTTGCGAACCAAATCAGTGCTGATATGTGAAATTTGCGGACGCACTTCAGGCTTTCCATATAAATCTTTACGCTTGAAAACAATTCCTGTGTCTACAGGAGCAGGCTTGATAGTCAGCGTGACGTCTGCGCCTGTGTGCAAGGCATTTCCTCTTAATGAAGCTTCTTTGAGAATAGTTCTTTGTTTCATTATATCTATGATTTTACTTCTGAATAAATTGCTTCTTTTAACTCGTCAATTCCCTCTTCGGAAAGACATGATATAGGAATAATTTTCAGACCTTTATATTTTTTCTTAAAAGTTTTTAGATTTTCTTGAGCCGAATCTTCATCCATTTTATTTGCAATTACGATGCGCTTTTTGGATAAGAGATTTTCGTCATATAATTTTAATTCTTCAAGCAAATCTTTGTAGTCGTCATCAGGCTTGCGAGCGTCAGTGCCTGCCATATCGACAATCAAAAGCAATGCCTTGCAACGTTCTATATGACGCAGAAATTCATGACCCAAACCTTTATTTTCCGAAGCTCCTTTAATGAGTCCAGGGATATCAGCCAACGTGATGCGCTCGTATTTTTCTGGATAATCTAAAACACCAACATTCACATGCAAAGTAGTAAATGGGTAAGACGCAATTTTTGGACGCGCTAAAGTCAAAAGGCTTATCAATGTAGATTTTCCCGCATTAGGGAATCCAACAAATCCAGCATCTGCGATAGTTTTTAAAACTAAATCGTACTCACTTTCCTGACCAATTTCTCCTTTAGTAGTTTGTCTTGGAGCACGATTGGTAGAACTTTTGAAATGCACATTTCCAAGCCCGCCCTTGCCTCCTTTAAGAATCAAAATCTTTTCGCCATGAGTCAACAGTTCTGCAACAACAGAGCCCGTTTCGGGATTAAAAAGCAAAGTACCCGCAGGAAGTTTTATAAAGATATCTTTACCAGATTCTCCATATTGTTGGCGACTTGCGCCACGCTTCCCATTACCTGCTTGATAGAAAGGAGTGAATCTAAAATCTTCTAAATCACTGACATTCTCATCACAGACAATATATACATCGCCACCTTTGCCGCCGTCACCGCCATCGGGACCGCCTAAAGGAATGAATTTCTCACGTCTAAAGCTGGCTGAACCGTTTCCGCCATCACCAGCCTTGAGTCGTATATGTGCTTCGTCAACAAACATAATAAGTCCTTACAAGCCTCTACAATTATTGCAAAATGTCAATACTAAGCGAAGATTAAAGCAGAGTATCTGCAATCAAGCCTGCTCGTAGCGCAGAAGTTGTGTGAAAAAGTTTTTTTACGCCAAAACACTGCATCATACTTACAAGACATGCAAATGCGGGTAAAATTATGTCTGCGCGCGATTCTTTGATTTTAAAATCGCCACATCTTTCGTCTAAATTCATGTCGGAAATTTTTTTCAAAAGACTTTCTAATTTTTCCAATTTTATGACATTGTTGTCTTTCGTAAATTTTCCATAAAGCATGTGTCGCGCGGCAGAAACAGAACCACCTGCCCCAACGCACATAAAATCATCAAAGGGAATTTGGATTTTTTTCAAAGATTGATTGCATTCTGCAATTATTTTTTCAATCACCGAATATGGAACTTTTTCTTTAGGCTTCTTTATAAATTTGTGCATCATGCGAACAGCACCTAAAGGCAAAGAGTATGATTCTATTACTTTCATATTTTTTGCAAAAACAATTTCAAAACTTCCACCGCCCAAATCCACAAAGACTGTGTTTTTATGCTTTTTCAAAAAATTGTCTTGCATGGCTCCTTTGAAAGAAAGCTCTGCTTCTTGCTCTCCTGTTAAGATTTCTATTTTAACAGAAGTTTTTTTTGCGACATTCGCAATAATCGAATCTTTGAATTTAGATTCACGCAATGCGCTTGTGGCAACTGCTCTGATTGAAAAATCAGACGTGTGTTCTTTTGCTTGCGAAATAAAATCTTCAATAGCAATCGAAATTTTTTCAGCAATTTCTTCAGACGAATTTGTAGAATTAAATATGCGTAAATCTTTTGTTGTAGAAAAAATCTCTGTAATGCGAGACTTCTTAGAGCGAGACAAAGAACATTTAACAGTGTTAGAGCCTATATCTATACAAAGTAAATCCATTATAAAAGAAAATCTTTAGGAGCAATTATCACGACAAATTCTCCTTTTAATGCAATTGATTTCATTTGATTTTTTACATCATCAAGAGTGCCCACTAGAAATTTTTCATAAATTTTTGTGATCTCTTTTGCGACACAAACAACTCTTTGTCCTCCAAAAATCTCACAAGCATCATCAATGAATTTATCGATACGATGCACTGATTCGTAAAAAATTAAAGTGTGTTCAAAATCTAAATATTTTTGAAAGCATGCTTTTCTTGCAGACGTTTTAGGTGGCAAAAATCCTAAAAATAAAATCGCATTGCTTGGCAATCCAGAGGCGCTCATCGCAGAAACAAATGCGCAAGGACCAGGGATAGGAATCACGTCTATATTGTGCTGACGGCACAAACGCACTATTCTAAACCCAGGGTCGCTAATGCAAGGAGTACCAGCATCAGAAATCAACACCACGCTTTTTTGACTCTGTAATTTTTCAAGCAAATACTGCGCATTGGTATTCTCACGAATATCTGAATACACAATAAACTCTTTATGCAGTGACAATTTTGCCATGAGCTTTGAAGCCACACGAGTATCTTCACAAGCAACAATATCACAATCTGTCAGTGTCTGAATTGCGCGCTGACTTAAATCGCTCATGTTTCCTATGGGAGTTGCTAATACATATAAACTCATAGTGACCTTTCAAATTCTGCAAATTTGCTTAAAGTTTTGGGACAAGAGAAAAGTTTTTCAAAATATTTTTTAAATGCGAGATTTTTTTCTTTTTCAAATAAATCCCATAATGGACTAATTACAAAAGCTCGCCCACTCCATCTTGGATGAGGCAATGTAAGAGATGAGCTATCAGATTCAAAATCTTCATAAAATAAAATATCTAAATCAATATTTCGTGGACCATTTAAAATAGTTTTTACACGTCCGAAATCTTTTTCAATAGATTGTAAAAATTGCAATAAATCTGTGGGAGACAACTCTGTTGAAATGCAAATTGCGGCATTTAAAAAATCGCCTTGATTTTCAAATCCCCAAGGTTTGCTCTCATAAATACTAGAAACTTTTAATATATCGCATTTTCTTTCAACTTGAATTAGCGCAGATTCAAGAAAAATTTTTCTATCTCCTAAATTCGAACCAAGAGCAATTATTGCAAGTTTTTTCATTTAGTAATTTTTACGTGCGCGTTTGATTTTTACTGCGACTTTATCGAGATGAAAAGATTTTTCAGACGCACATTTTTTTACTTCAATTTCTAACTTTTCTAATATAGAAAAATTTGTAAAAAGCTTTTTTGAAATTTCCTCCGCTAAAGTTTCAATAAGATTAGAACCAAATTCACGCACTGTGTTTTTCACGAGTTCTATTGCTAAAGGATAATCAATAGTGTCTTCCAAAGAATCGCTTTTTACAGATTTTTCAAAATCTAAACTCATAGTTAAATCAATTTTGAAATCTTGAATTACACTGCGTTCTTCCTTAGTGCATCCATAAAAACCTGATGCTAAAATTCCATTTAAAATTATTTTGTCCATATTTTTTCTTCTTTAATTGATTCAATACAATCTAAAGCCTGCCTTAATTTTTTCACATTGTGAACTCTAAAAATATCCACACTCTTCTCAAAAAAACTATGCAAAGAAAACGCAATTGTCGCATTGTCTAAATCTTCAATATTAGTCCCAACAATTTTTTGCAAAGTTGATTTTCGAGATACTCCTGCAAGAATAGGAATATCAAATTTTCTTAATTCGCTTCCTCTATTTTGAAGAATTAAATTTTGTTCAAAAGATTTATTAAATCCAAAGCCCAAATCTAAAATTAGATTTTCCTTTTTTATTCCTAACTCAAGAGATTTTGAAATCGTTTTTTCAAAAAAATCTAAAATATTTGCCAAAAAATTATTCCCTATAATTTCACTGCTATTATGAGTAAGCACATATTTTATATTTTCATTTTGAGCGACAAGATTTAGCATATCACAACTTCCACTAGAAATATCGTTGATAATATTTGCGCCTTCTGAGATTGCATATTCGGCAACTTTTGCTTTGTAGGTGTCCACAGAAATTTTTGCGGGAGGAAAGCTTTTACGCAATATAGGCAGAATTTGTTTTAGTCTTTCAAGCTCCTCTTCAACGCTCAATTTTACGGCATTTGGACGTGTAGATTCCACACCTAAGTCAATAATATCTGCGCCTTCTGATAATAATTTTTCGGCATGCTTAAGAGCGTAATCAACTTTAAAAAATTTATTCCCATCAGAAAATGAATCGGGAGTAAAATTCAAAATTCCCATTATCTGCATATTACTTTTCATTCAAAAACGCTTCTAAGCTTTCTATTTGCGAATCGAGAAGATTTGTGGAATTTACAACCTTGATTTCTTTTAAATAATCTAATGCTTGTTTCACATTTTTCTCGTCAAGAGCTATGCGCGCTAGCTCATATTTTGCATAGACAAAATATTCTGGATTTTTTGCGGATAAGGCAAAATTGATTTTTGCGATTTCTTTTTCGCCCAATTCTAATTGCGCTTTTGCAAGACGATATAATGCGGTTGAATCATCCACTTTTTCTAAAAGAATTTTTTCATAATATTTTTTTGCGGATGTAAAATCTTTTGAGTCTTCCGCAACCAAAGCCAACGCATAGAATCCATAGACATTTTCAGGCGCGAAAATTTTTGCTTTTTCAAATTCTCTATTGATAGCATAAGCGTAAGCAATGCGCCCTTTCCTATCTAAGTCAAAGTTTTTTTCGTCAATACAAACTTTATAATTCTCATACGCTTTATCGAAAAATTTCAAATTGAAATATAAATCTCCTAGCAATGCGATTTCTGAAAGAGTTGCCAAATTCATATATTTCATAGACTCAAGTGTTGCGATAGCTTTTTTGGTTTCTCCTTGAGCCACATGACTCGAACACAAATATTTCCAAGCTGTTTGATTTTTTTTATCTAAATTCAAAATTTCTTCACAAAGACCTTCCAACTCTTTTGCGCGACCTAATTCATGCATGCAAAAAGCTTTATTGATTTTAAGATTCAAATTTTGCGAATCAAAAATCAACGCGTTATTCAAAGCAAAAAGAGCCGATTCATAGTTTTTCAAAGCCATATGATTCGAAGCTAAACATAAATATATAGAAGCGTCCGCGCCTTTGATTCCAACAGCAGTATCAATACTTTTCAAAGAGTTTTCAAACTGTCCATCTAGGGAATAAACTATGCCAAGATTTTTATGCGCTTTATAAAATTCAGGGAAAATATCTATGGATTTTTTGTAAGCATTTATAGACTCTTTCAAATTGCCAACTTCTCTATAAAGATTGCCCAAATTATAAAATAATGCGGCACTTGCTTCTTCGTTTTTTGAAGCTTCTTGCAAGATTTTCAAAGCTTCTGCTCTATCCTTTTGAGTCATAGCTAACGCCAATTGTTTTGATTCAAAAGCATTTTGCACAGGTTCTGTTTGAGCCAAAAGAATCAGCGGACAAAACAAAATTAAAAGTAGTTTTTTCATTTCAATAAATTAAAAAATCGTTTCTTTATTTCACAATTTTAAAAGGTATAGGCAAAATAAATTTTGCCCTGACTGCCTTTCCACCTTTAGTCGGAGTTTCATATTTAAGATTCTCAATAGCCTTTTTTGCGGCATCTTCAAAAATCTGATTAGTTGCAAATTCAGTTGAATCTATTGTGACGGAGCCATCTGTGTCAATAATGACTAGCAATTTCACAAGACCTTCTATGCCTTTCGAAAGCATTGAATCTGGATAATTTATTCGTGCTTCATTTTTACGTCTTGGAATATTGTCTAGCGCATCGATATTAAAAATTTCTATCCCCTCGCTCGCAAAACCCGCGGCAGACAAAGAAGATTCAAAACCCGCTTGACCACTCAATCCTCCAAAGAGTTCTCCATTAGGCAAAATATTTTTTACTGAAGGCGCAAGAATTCCATCTTTGCCTAAAGAAACATTCACAGCTTTTGCAGGAATATTTATCGAAGGATTACTTCCGCCTCCAAACTGAGAAGCGTCGCTACTTACAGGCTGTGTGTTTCTTTTTTCGAGAGAATAAATCTTTTGGATTTTTTTCTGAACAGGTTTTTCAACTTTGCTAGGAGCCAAAATCACAAACAAAACACAGAAAATTATAAAAGAGCAAAATATGCTTTTCCAAAAATCCAAAGCAGTGTCAAAACGTTTATTCATCGACTTTGTCAGTTGAAATATAAATATTTTCTAGCCCTACTTTTTTAACCGAATCCATTAATGAAACCAGTATATCTACTGAAACTTTTGAGTCTGCTTCTATAATTAATTTTGTGTGTTCATCAAAAGAAGTTTCAGATAAATTTTTCTCTAATTCAGACAAACTCATCATTGAACTTTTGAAATAAAACTTTCCTTCTTCGCTGATAGACACAGTTAAATTGTCAGAACGCACGACCTCACTTTGTGATGCTTGCGGACTTTTTATGCTCAAAACAGTGCGGTCAGAAAAAACCATCGTCACGATAAAAAACAAAAGAAGGATAAAAATAATATCAATAAGCGGCGCAATATTGATTGCATTTTCAATCTCGTCTTTTTCGAAAGATGGACGTTTTACGCTCATTAAACAGTTTTGCTCCTCAAAATTAAAACTTCGCAAGCATTAAACTTGACCAAAAATTTTTGGTTAAAATATCTACAAATTAAAATAATCACCCAAACAGGCATAGACGCGCTAAGCCCTATTTGTGTTGTCACTAAAACTTTTGAAATACCAAGCGCTATATAGTCTACATCTTTGATTGCGCCAAGAATGATACTCATTCCTGACACTGTGCCAAGAAGCCCTAGCAAAGGTAATACAGTGCCGAAAACCGCCATAAGTTTTAATCGACTATTCACTCTATGAAGAATATCGCTACGCAAAAGATTGAATCCTTTTTTTGCGTCTTCAAAAGAAATTTCTTTTATTGAATCACGTTTAGCAAAATCTAAAAAAGCGAACTCAAAATCTTTAAGTTTTTTGCAAATGCTATTGTATCTTAAGAGTCGGAATAAAACTAAAAAACCAAGATAATACGCATAGAGCGCAAGCACTGCTATTGCGGGTGAAATCCAGCCTCCAGCAGCAAAATGAGTCAATGCTGTGTTTATAAAATTCATTGATTAAATTTGCTATTTGCACTCAAGAATCCCGCGGCTAATTTTTCCATATCGCTCAAGATTCTCTTAGCTTTGCGATTCGCCAAAGCGTGAACTACAAATGCGGGAATCGCAACTATCAAACCGAATTCTGTTGTGATAAGAGCTTCACTTATTCCGCCACTTAAAAGATTTGCATTGCCTGCGCCAAAGGCGGACAAATTGCTAAAAATCTTTATAATACCTGTCACGGTGCCAAGCAAACCAAGCAAAGGAGAAATTGTTGCAGTGATAGAAAGAATGCTCAAACCCCGATAAACACGCTCACCCTCACGCAACATGTATTCATAAGAAATTTCTTCGAGAAGCTCTGAGCTTAAAGATTTATCTTCTATGAGTTTTTGCAACATGGGGCTATATGGATTACCTATTTTTATTGCGATATTTTTTGCAGATTTTTCATCTCCACTTGAAAGAGCAGAAAATATTTTTTCTATACTATTTTCTGGCACAGATTTAATACGAGAGAATTGAACCACTTTTAGTATAGCCATTAAAAGCGAACACGCGCCAAAAATCAATATAGGCCACATCCATATCCCGCCTGCGATAAAATGTTCTTTTAAAGATTGTTTTTCTTTGCTTGTAGTCTTACCCAAGCTTAAATCGACAGGATAAAAATTGCTAAGCCCTGATTCAAAAGCTGCTTTCTCGCCTTTTAAATCGGACATCAAAATATATTTTTCAGGAACAGCAAAAATTGCATTTTTATTTATAGAAGAATTTTTTAAATCAAAAAATTTGTCATCTACTTTTGTGATAGCTGTTGTGATTTTTTCGTTTGAAATTTGTAGCTCTTTTAAATTTTCTGACAAAGACTCACACTTTTGATATTCAGATTTTGCAGACTCAAAAGAAAGTTGAGCCTTTTGCAATTGAGCACAAGCCGCTTCCATTTCTTTAGCAAGAGATTCCTTTTCTTGAGAAATTTTTTGAATTAAAGAATTTTTCTCATTCAGCGCATCTTCGATATTTTTAGACAATTTTTTTTCATTATTTTCATCTGCCGCATTCAAAACAACTGACATCAAAATAAAAGATAAAACTAACTTTAAAAACTTCATATACTTTACTTGTTTATAGGGAGTAAAACTGAGTCAGGAACTGTAGTCCCTTCTAGTATAGATATAGCTTTGACGACATCTCCACCACATTCTTGAATTTCATTATTTACAACTTTACCTATATTTTTTGCGTCGTAAGCAAAGCTTGAATTTGCGCCTATACGCAAAATTTTATATTTTTTTTCGTTTATCTGCTCGCTCGTCACTTCCGCAATTTTGATTTTTTCAGACAAAAAATTTAATATTTTTATTTTCGCCAAAATGCTTTCGCACTTATTTGGATAAACATTATTTAGCTCTTCAATTTTTTTTGAAAACTCCTTGTTCAATGGAAAAGCAAACTGCGTAGAACACGAATTTAGTTGAGCAATTATCGCATCAAGCGAAGAATCTATAGAGTCTATACGAGCATTATATGCGTCGATTTTTTCAGAATCTTTCAAAAAAGCTTCTTTATTTTTCTGCGTTTTTTCAACTAAAAGAGATGCTTCTTTATTGAGCATCTCTGTATTCTTTTTAATTGAATTTATTCGAGCAATGTATTCTTGCTTGAAATTCTCAAAGTCAGCACTTTGATTCAAAGAAGCTTCACGAATACTAAAAGCTTCTTGCATTGCAGATTGAATCTGACTAGCAGAATCATCTGCAATTACAGTGCTTGCATAGTACAATAAAAAAAAAGAAGTAAGAAAAAATCGCATTTTTTTAGAAAAATACTTTCGCGGTAAGAGACCAAAATGAAACAGGTTTGAAATCTTGAGTTCTAAATTCACGGCTGCGTATATTCCAAGTTAAGTCAATTTGAACGCACTCGAATCTTGTAGACATTCCAACATTTGCTTCACCCACGAACCAATCTCTGTTAACAGAGCGGCTATCTTTCCAAGTATTGCCATCTAAAGTAATGTCGTAGCCAATTGCGCGACCTGTCAGACCAGCAAAAAAGAAGCAATGCCAAGATTCAGGACTCAAAAAAGAAACATCTTGATTTGAACCATAATCTATACGTGATGTATCGAAAGATTTTGGCATATTAAAACCTAATCTGAAAAGCATTCTTGCTTTTGCTTGAGTCATAATATTACCCAAATCTGCACCTGCGCTTGCGATAGCATCGCCACCAAATCCTCTATCAGTAGTGAATTCAGCGAGTCTTTCGCTATGCATGTAAGACAAAATTATCCCAGGTTCGTTCTTTATTTGAGTATGCCAACCCTTAGGTCTTGCGCTATCTATCATACGATGAAAAAACTTTTGAGTATCTTCAGCAAATGACAAAGGACCTGCTACTCCTAGATATACTCCAAAAGAATCGGAACGTGTTTCATTAGCTAAATGAGCCGTCACACCCGCATAAAGAACACCCGCATAAGGTCTGTCATCCAAAGGAGGCTCATATTCTTTTAGATTGGAAGAATTGAACATCAACTGCCCAACACTTACTGTTTGAAAAGCGGTTCGATTTTCAGCAAAGAGCTTTAAAAACTTGAATTGCAAATAGCTTGCCCACCAATCGTCACCCTTTTGAGTATAACCAAGTTGAATTCCATTGGTATAGTATCTGTCTGAAAAATAAATATCATTTTCTATGTTCAGACTGATAACGTTATACGAATTTGATTTATCAGAATCTTTTTCGATTTGAATAGAAGTCTCTTCTGCGAAACTATAAGTTTGCAAAAGTATAAAAAACATCAAAACTGTCTTTGTTTTCATAAAGAATTAAAGATGCGAATTAGCGGAGGAATAGCAAGAGGATTTTCCCTCAAAAATCAAAAAAATTCTGACACACGTCCGGCAACAGACGCTGCCAGACAAGCTATATTTTCCTCATTAGCAGACACTATTGTTAATGCAAAAGTTTTGGATATCTTTGCAGGCACAGGCTCTTATGGGCTTGAATCTTTGAGTCGCGGAGCTACAAGTGCCGAATTTGTTGAATTTTCAAAGAAAGAAATTTCTTTCTTAAAAGACAATGTTTTGGGAATAAAAAAATATTTGCCAAACGCTCAAACAAAAATCCACACCTGCGATGCATTTAAATTTTCTTCCACAGAAGATTTCGACATTATTTTTGCAGACCCACCTTATGATTTCCTTCGTGAAAAAGCACAATACGTTTTGGATATACTACATAGAAACTCAAATGAAAATACACTCATTATTCTCGAAGCCCCTTTTGAATTCGACATCCCCGAAAATGCGCCTTTTGAAATAATAAAACGTCTCGGAAAAAAATCTAAAGGCAAACCAACTCAATTGATTATGCGAGCAATTTTTTAATAGCTAAATTTGCCAAACATAAACCAAATATCCCTGTAATTATTACAGATGAGCCAACGAGCCTTTTGCTTTCTTCACTTGCGCTTTGTACATGAGTTTCCTTTTCCGCAAGCTCACTTGAAAAAACACAATCGATATGCGTATTGATTTTTCTATGCCTTAACTCTTTGCGAATTTTTGAAGCTAAAGGACAATTATAAGTCTTAAATAAATCGGTACATTGAATTTTTGAAACATCTTTGCGTCTTGCAGCTCCCATACTAGAAACAATTTTTATTTCATTATTTGCCGCGAATTCCAAAAGATCTATTTTAGATTTCAAAGAATCAATAGCATCCACTATCACATCTGTGTCTTTTGTAATTGGTGCCAAGTTGTCTTTTTCAACAAATAAATTTATACTTTCGACTTTTGCTTTTGGATTTATATCTAAAATTCGTTCTTTTGCGATGTCGCATTTTTTCTTTGAAATAGTAGAATGCAATGCAAAAAGTTGTCTATTAATATTGCTCTCTTCAACTATATCAAAATCTACAAGCTTGAAATTCGACACTCCAATTCGAGCCAATGCTTCTGCCGCAAAAGAACCTACAGCTCCTAGGCCTATAATAGTGACACGTGCATTAAAAAATTTCTCCAAAGAAAGTGGTCCATACAAAATTTCTGTTCTTTGAAATGTTTTCATAAAGTGAAAAATTGTCGATTTTTACGAAGTGAAAAAAGTATCAAAATTTTGAGATATTATTCTAGCGAATTTTTCTCTATTAATACTCTTTAAAACAGATAATTTTTCTAAACATAATTTTAATATGACAGAATTAGGCAATGCATCACCTTCAATCAATATGCGATCAAATGGAATCTTTCTTGCAAAATTTAAAATCTTTGGAGACTCCAACTCACGTATTCCAAACGAATAATATGCATTAGGTAAAATCTCTCCAAAATTGTGTGCCGCGTGGAACATGATTTTTTTCAATCCGCATTTTTTAAGAGAATCTTTTATATGCGTGTACGCATTTACATTGTGCAAAATCACAGGTAATTTTAAATCCTCAGCAAGTCCAAGTTGCATGTTGAATGTTTCAAGCTGAACTTCCAGAGAAACTGTACAATTTTGACTTAAATCCAAGCCTATCTCGCCCAAAGCATTCGCTTTTTTAAGAAAGTGCGTAAGCTCAAAAGCATCCTTTGTATTAGCATAATAAGGATGCAATCCGTAAGCCTTTTTAATGTCGGGCAAACGCAATTTTTCAAGCACAATCCAGTCTTCAAGATTCACGCCACAAGAACATATTTTAAGATTTTTGCGGTCATAAAATCTACCTAGATGGCAATGGCAATGAGCATCACAAAGAGTCATGTTTCAAAACATTTAAAATATCACTTTCAGAAACATCACTGTATGTCATTGCATTTCCAATGCTTTTTAACAGAACTAATTTCATTTTTCCATTCCCGACTTTTTTGTCTCTTTTCATATAATCGAAAAGATTTTCAGGACTTAAATTTTTGTCGAAAGATGTGGGTAATTTATATCTTTGTAGTAAGAGAGAAACATCTTGTGAAATATTTTTTGCAAGAGAAATATTCTCTGAAAGCTTTGCAGCTAAAACCATACCTATAGCAACAGCTTCTCCATGTAAATAAGTGCCATAGCCTGACGCGCTCTCTATCGCATGCGCAAAAGTATGTCCTAAATTCAACAATGCCCTTCCGCCTTCTTTAGAAGTTTCACGTTCGTCTGCTGCCACTACATTCGCTTTTATCTGACAACATTTTGTTATGATTTTTTCAAGATTTGCCAAAGAATCTTTTTCGTTTTTCAAATCTTCAAAAAATTCCTTGTCGCACATGATTGCGTATTTTATGACTTCACCCATACCTGCGGCAAATTCACGACTAGGTAAAGTTTTCAAAAATCCAATATCAATAAAAACTTTTTTGGGTTGATAAAACACGCCAACTAAATTTTTTCCATTTTTTAAATTCACAGCTGTCTTACCTCCAACCGATGAATCTACCATAGCTAAAAGAGTTGTGGGGATTTGATAAAAATCTATTCCACGCATATAGATAGCCGCCGCAAAGCCTGATATATCGCCAACTACACCGCCACCAATCGCAAATAAAGCACCTTTTCTATCTGTATTTTTTTCTGCCAAAAAGTTGCAAATTTTTTCAAGATTTTCGAAATTTTTTGAATTCTCACCAGCCTCTAAAATAAAGATTTTTTCACCACTAGCAATTGCGTCAATTTTATCTTTGTGGAATTTATAGACATTTGAATCGGTGATGAATGCGAGAGTTCTTTTAGAAGCTCTCAACTCTTTTACTAGCAAAATAGCGCTTTCAAAAGAGCTTGAAGAAATCTCTATATCATAAGAATGTTCTTTAAGATTTACTTTTAACATTTTTTTATTCCAAATTAAAAACCCCATTTACATATGCAAGAGAATCAAATTCTCTAAAATCTTCGACCTGCTCGCCTAATCCAACGTAATACACTGGTAATTTTAATGATGCATACACGCCCGCCAACGCGCCGCCTTTTGATGTACCATCTAGCTTTGTCACTATGAGTCCATCAAGACCAAAAAGTTTATTGAAAGCTTTTGCCTGTTCAATGCTATTTGAACCTATAGAACCATCTGCAACCATAATAGAATAATGGGGTGCGCTTGTATCGCACTTTGCTAAAACTCTCTTTAATTTAGCGAGCTCTTGCATTAGATTTTCTTTGTTATGTAATCTACCTGCTGTATCTAAAATCAAAAATTTTGCACCTCTTGCTTTAGCGGCTTGCCAAGCATCGAAAGCTACCGCAGCTGAATCTGCGCCATGCATGCTCTCTATTAAATCTATGTTCAAACGCTTTGACCACTCACGAATTTGCTCATTTGCAGCCGCGCGAAAAGTGTCACACGCACCCAATAAAACTTTTCCTTTTTTAGAAAGCTCATACGCCAACTTTGCAGCCGATGTCGTCTTTCCTGAACCATTCACTCCCACTAAACAAATAACGGTAGGCTCACCCTTTTCTTCTATTTTTGCTTCGGAGCCACTTAATATATCCGCAAGAACTTTTGCTCCTATTTCAAGAGCCACTTTCCCGCGCAATTCCTTATCTTTCGCAAAAGCCTCTTTGATAGATTTAATAATTTTTTCTGTTGCCTCCACTCCGAAATCCGCGGAATAGAGAGTCTCTTCAATCAAGTCTATATCAGCTGCGTCGAGCTTTTTTGTAAAAAGATTTGTCAAACTTCCAAACGCAGCCGCTGAAGTTTTCTTTAATCCCTCTTTAAATTTTTTGAATATAGAAAACATTACTTTTTAGGAGTACGTAAAGGGCGATTAAGAGTTGTCATTACCTTATCCAAAATGCCGTTAATAAAGCGTTTTGAATCTATACCAGAAAAATCTTTAGCAATGTCGATTGCTTCGTTTATCGAAACGATAGGCGGAATATCTTCTCTGTAAAGAAGCTCGAAAATAGCAAGTCTAAGAACAGCTAATTCAACTTTGCCTATGCGTTCTATAGACCAATTTATTGCTTCTTTTTTAATAATTTCGTCGATTTCTTTTTTTCTAGAATTCTCGCCGATAATCAATTCTTTTGCGAAAGAATAAAAGTTTTCATCTTGTTCTTGATTTGATAAAAATCTAATTAATGCGTCATCAAAAGATTCTGTATCATTGATAGAACGCATGTATATAAACTGCATTGCCGCGACTCTATTTTCACGACGACATGCCGATTTGTTTGTTTCTTTAATTTCGTCTGACATATATTAAGATTCTAATTCTTCTAATAATAACGCGCTTTTCCAAGCCATTTCCAAAGCTGCTTCTGCGAACTCAACACCTCTTGCGATTTTGCCTGAAGTTCTTGATAAAGCTTGCTCATTATTTTTTGCGGCAATGATTCCATTAATCACAGGCACTGTTGTTTCCACAGCGATTGTTTGAAGCGCATGAGCTGTTGATTGCGTGATAATTTCGTCATGAGAAGTTTCACCTTTAATGACAACACCAAGAGCAATAATCGCATCGTAATTCAAACTCTTCGCCAAAAGACTGCAAATCACAGGCAACTCTGCAGCCCCTGGCACACGCACGATTTTTATAGATTTTTTTTTCACGCCATTTTCCGCAAAGACTTTTGAAATATCATCAATCATTGCGTCTACCATAGATGAATTATAGCGTGCAGCGACAATTGCAAACTTGTAAGGAGTCGCATCAAACTTTGAAATTTTACCTTTATCTAAACTCATAATTATATTTTTGTTTCAGAAACTATTTCAAGACCATAGCCATCAGGAAGATTGTGCGCGCCTAAAGATGTGGTTAATAAATGGATTTTTTTCAAACCTAAATAACGCAAAATCTGTGAGCCAACTCCATAGTCTCTCATGTTAGGTTTTACTGATTTTGAAGAATTTAAATCTATCCCCCAATTATCCACACTCACGCAAACAAGCACTCCACGCTTGGCTTGGGAAATCAATTTCATAGACTTTTCAAAACTTTTTGAAGCATTAGAAGAGTCTTTTACATTCAATAAATCTACAAAAAGATTTTGCGCATGAACACGAACATAACAATCTTTGGAATCAATTTTTCCAACACTCAAAGCATAGTGGACTTTTTTGTCCGCTTCCGAACGAAAGATTGTGAAATCGAACTCTCCAAATTTTGTTTCCAACTTAGTTTGAGAAATAACTTTCAAAAGACTATCGTGTCTTAGCCTATATTCTATCAGGCTTGCAACGCTTAGCAATTTCAAATTATGCTTCTTTTTAAATTCAATAATTTCAGGCAGACGAGCCATAGTGCCGTCATCATTTATAATTTCGCAAATTACACCGCTAGGGTGCAATCCAGCCAAACGAGCCAAATCCACGGCAGCTTCAGTATGCCCTGCTCTTTCAAGAACTCCTCCCATTTTTGCACGAAGAGGGTTTATATGCCCTGGACTCACAAAATCTTTTACGCCTTTTTTCTTGTCCGCAATTTGCTTCAAAGTAAGAGCTCTATCTGCCGCGCTAATTCCCGTTGTGATTCCTTTTGCGGCATCGACTGTCACTGTAAAAGCAGTGCCTTTACTATCACGATTTATTTTTACCATATCGTCTATACCTAGCTCTAACAAACGTTCGCTGGTCGTTGGCGCGCAAATCAAACCACGCGCAAAGCGTATCATAAAATTGACATCTTCAGGCTTAACTTTTTCAGCAGCCATAATCAAATCGCCCTCGTTCTCACGATTTTCATCATCCGTGACAATCACCATTTTTCCTGCGGCGATATCCGCGATAACATCTTCTACACTGTCAAAATTTTTTTTATTCATTATGAGCTTTGTGTAAGTTTTTTAATATCTTTATCACCAAGTCGAACATATCCGCCTTCAGGAATTTTTTTCATAACATAAGAACCAATTTGAAAACGTTTAAGCTCTTTAACAAAGTAGCCAACGGTTTCAAACATGCGGCGAATCTCACGCTTTCTGCCCTGATGTAGCCAAACTTCACATCTAGCAGTAGGCTCTAGAGTCGGCTCACCCATTGACATTGGAATCACTTTTGACGCCTTTAATTTTTCACCCTCGCAGACAACTCCACGTTCTAAAATTTTAATCAGCTTTGTATCTAGAGTTCTATTCAAAAGAACATTGTACTTTTTCATGACTCCGCTAGACGGATGAGTGATGCGATTAGACAAATCGCCATCATTAGTTAAAATCAAAAGACCTTGAGAATTCATATCTAATCTGCCACAGCAAAAAAGTTTCATCTTATTATAAGGCATAGGCAACAAATCAAAAACAGTTTGCGCATGAAAAGGGTCATCATTACTGCAAAGATATCCCTTAGGTTTATTGAATGCCAAGACAACATTATCTTGAACAAGCCCTGTCACCTTCTTGCCATTGACAAAAACAACATCATTATTTTCGTCTATATCCTGCCCGATTTGAGCGAGTTGTCCATTGACCGTCACAAGCCCATCTAAGATTTTTTCTTCGGCGTCACGTCTAGAGCAAACTCCGCATTGGGAAAGATATTTTTGTATTCTCATATTATCCTTTTTATGCTCGCAAAATTGCTCGCAAATTGCAAATCTTTTTAAATCTTTTTAAAAGAATAAAAAATCAAAAAAATCGACTATTTTATTAGATGAGATTTAATCCATTTACTCTTTTGCAAAAAATCGGACTTACATATTTTGTAATGTTCTTGCTTTGCGCTATTTTGCTAGCTTGGGTCTTGCCTGACATAGGCAAAAGTCATGCCACATTTTCGCTAGGAAACATTGCATCTTGGGGGCTTTGCCTGATATTCTTTTTTTATGGGCTTCGATTAGATTTTGAAAACATCAAAAAAGGACTCTCTAATTTCAAGCTTCATATACTTGTTCAGTTTGGGACTTTTGTGATTTTTCCTGTGATTGGATTTTTTATTTACAAACTTTTTGCAAACGAAACAAATCAGAATTTACTTTTAGGAATTTTCTTTCTTTGCGCATTACCTTCCACAGTTTCATCATCTGTTGTTTTGGTTGCGATTGCAAAAGGCAATATTCCTGCGGCGATTTTCAACGCAAGCATTTCTGGAATAATTGGAGTTTTTTTAACACCTACTTTAATGACTCTTGTTGTTGTGACAAGTAGTGTTTCGATGGAATTAGGCAGCGTTCTGTTGAAACTTATTTTACAAGTTTTATTGCCTGTAATTTTAGGAGCTTGCCTGAATTTTAAATTTGGAAAATGGGCAATAAAAAATAAAAAGTTTTTCACTCTTTACGACCAAACAATAATATTGCTCATTGTATATACTTCTTTTTGCGATTCCTTTGCAAACCGCATGTTTACTGGGCTATCTTATACTTCTATAATAATTCTTTGTCTTGCGATGATAGCGTTATTTTTTGCAGTTTATGGAATTATTTTTGCGATAACAAAACTTTTAAATTTTGAAAAAGCAGACACTATTACTGCTTTATTTTGTGGTTCAAAAAAATCTTTAGCTCATGGAGCTGTAATGTCGAAAATCATTTTTGCGAACTCAAATATCTTAGGAATAATTATTTTGCCGACTATGATTTATCACGCATTACAATTAGTGATTGTTTCCATTCTCGCAAAAAAAGCGCAGAAATAATTCTGCGCTTTTTGTTTTTTTTATTTCTTATAAAAATAAATTTTTACTTGCGAAATGTGTTTTCGCCTTTGTATGGAGCATCTTGCGGAGTATAGATTTCTTCTATACCTAAGGCTTTCAACGCATCAAATAAAACCGCACCACAATGCTCGAAAGCGATAGCCGCATGATGATGGAATTTACCAAGTAAGCAATGACGATAGAATCTGCGGAATCCTGGAATATAAGCAGTACCTGTAGAACCAAAAGTTTTTGGGTCTATATTCAAGAATTCGCCTTCGCAAATGTATGCGCGCAATTTGTCGCCCGAGCCGTGAATTTGGAACGCAGTGATTGGAGATGCTTTAATCATACCTTCATAAGTACCTCTTGTGAGGTCAGGCTTACTGTTAGGTTCGATACCTCTATGCATAATCAATTGATATTTTACTTGCGCATCTTTGAGTCTTTTTGGAGCTGTATTACCGCAATGGAAAAGACCCACAACATCATTGATATCATACTTTTTCAACATAGCATGCAAGTCTGCTGGAATGCTATGATTTAAGTCTAGCATCGTCACGGAGTCGTCTGATGCATATTGACTCATCAATTCTGCAACAAGACTATAAGCGTCTGTTTCGCAAGCGACAGGGAATCCGACTTCATTTAGCTTTGCATTAATTAAGCAAGGCACGTGTCCGCAAGCTGTTTCTTGATGAATCCAGCATTGACTTGAAGCACCGCTTAATTTCAACTTGTCACGGAAGTTTTTCAAAGCTTTTTCGTAAGCGGAAAGACGTGTGACGAAACCGTCTTTAGGCATTGCTTTAAACTTTGCATTCTCTTTATCCAACGCAGTCAAAGTAGAAAGCTCTTCTTTTTTGATACGCTCAACTTCGCCATGCAAATCGAAAAGACCCAACTCTTCAACTTCAACACCAATACTAAGCAAGCTTGCAACATTGTAATTGCAAGTTTCAAAGTCGCGAGGACGTGGTCCAAACAAACCAATTGTCGCATTGCGTACGCCTTTGACAACTTTAGCAACTTTAATAAAGTGCGCAACTTCTTTAGCCCCTGATTTAAAGTCAACAACAGGATTTTCTGGAATGATAATCTTATTCCAAAGACCTCTTTTATTGATGCCCATAGTCGCACTCAACAAACCGCAAAGAGCATCGCCTCTATCGCAAGCAAGAGACTTTGCGCTTTCTTCGGCAGCTGCCATAATGAGTGTCAATCCGTCAAAATTTTTGACAAAATTTGCGTCTTCAATTTCAGGAGAAAAGTTGCCTAAATACAAAATAGCAGCGTCGCAACCAAGAGCCTTTAATTGAGCTGCCGCATCCTTCGCATCTTCATTGCTTTCAATCACTGAAGAGCGACCTTTAGGAATAATTGGAGTAATCCCGAGTTTTTTAAGTTCTGCTAAAAGTGCCTTCGTGCGCGTTTCTGAAAGAGAACGCGGAAAGCAGTTTCTAGATGCAGAAACTAAGCCTATTTTTACATCTGGTGAAAATTTGCCTAATGGTAAGTACATATATTTTTATTGGTTAAAATTACGATATAATCATTGATAATTGTCTATACAATACTAGCAAAAGTCAATTAGATAATTTCAATTCTTCTAGCATAAAAGTTAGGTTTTCGAGCAATTTTTTTGTAAGAGCCGAAGCCTCTTTTGAATCACTTTCAACAACAATAGCAAAGACCACTTTATGGGAAGGAATCATAACAAAAAGCGTAGTTTGTCCGCCAAAAGAATCTCCTGCCATAATCAAAAAAGAATTCCCTAATTTAGTCGAAACCCAGCCATTTTTAACCACTCTTTTATATGCGATATCATCTGTTCTAATAAAAGAAAATTCTTTGTCTAACCAAGTGAAAATGTCTTTCAAAGAAAGTGTGATATTGCTTGCGGGTAATAAAACTTTTTTCTCAGATTCGATTTCCTTCAGTTTTAGACTTGGCAAAAAATCGAGATATTTTTGAATCAAAAGTCCGTAAGAATTATAAAGATTATTTTCATTTTTAAATTCGCTATACGCTAGCAAATATGCGCCCGCAGAAACACTTGCTTTTGAATACGCAAAATCGCTAGCACTTGTGGCACTTTTGCTTAATTGAAAAATCATATCAAATAAATCTTCATAATCCGCATCTTTTGGCAAAAGAGCATCGATATTTTGAGCAATGTTTGCAGTGGAAGAAAGTAAATCTACAAGCAAAACATCAGACTCTTTTATTTTAAAAAGATGGCTCAATTCAAAGGCTTTTTTATTGAGGAAATTTTTGCTATTTTTCTCTTCCATAATCTTTGCTAAAAAAGCAATTATAGCGGCACTGCTCTTGCCTAAATTTACTTCAAAATTCTCATCTGAAATAAGCAATTTTTTTGAGTCTTGCGCTAACAAAAAATGACTTTTCAAATTTGCTTCTTCCGAATATCGCAAAATATTTTTTTCAAAAATTTCTATTCTCTTTTCATCTATTAAAAGTTTGCTTGGAAGAAATCCAAAACACGGATTTGTGAGCAAAAAAATAGAAATTAAAAAATAAAATTTTCTCATAAAATTAATCCAGCTTAAAACGTTTGATTGGCATTTTTTTTCCTTTGCCTTCATACCAAGAGACGCAAGCGTCGGGGATTCTCATCTCGCTTAAAATCTCATCTATTTCGAATCTGCGAGTTTTTACTTTGCCTTCTAAATCAGAACAATCTAAACGAAAATCTAAATCTTCTTTTATAGTAATAGGTTCTATTAATTCTTCTGAATTCAATTCAAAATGTTGAGCGATAAGTTTTGCCATATCGAATTTTGAAAACGCATCTTTCCCGCAAAAATGATGTAGCCCCGTAATGCTTTGGCGTTCGCATAATTCAACCAATAAATCCGCTATATTTTTTGCGGAAGAATATTGTCTTATGTCATTAGTTGGACATTGAACTTTTTTACCTGATGCCCAATCTAAAAAAAGCTTTTCGTTCAGTGAGCGATTCTGCATCAATCCATTACCACACACATGTGTTATACGCAAAACCACACTTACAGGAGCCGCCGCTTTTAAAATATTTTTTTCAGCCAATAACTTCATCTGTCCATAAAGATTCAATGGCATTGGGATATCTGTATTTTTATATGGAGCAACAGTTCCATCGAAAACTAAATCTGACGATAAATGTAAAAATCGTGATCCAACATGATATGCCAATTCAGCCAATTTTTCTGGTAAAATAACATTAATATTTTGCGCATATTGCGGATTCACATCGACCACTGCAGGGCTTGATATCGCCGCACAATTCACAATCGCGTCAGGAAATCTGTCTAAAATCAGACGCTGAATTTGCCCTATGTTAGACAAATCACAGCGCAGTTTTTCGAGATTTTTTAAATCAGGTAAATCGTTTGAATTGTGCAAAGCCAAAACTTTATGACCTCTTTCCAAGGCCGCATTTATAAAGTTATAGCCCACAAGTCCTGAGGCTCCTGTACATATTATTTGCATAATAGATAATCTTGAAAGATTTTAAGAAGTCTTGCAAATAGTATTTTTTATGCAAGAATAGTTATTATTACAAAAAATGAAAATAGAAAAAATTTTAAGACCTTCAGTTTTGAATCAGCCTCAATACGTCGCTGGAAAACCCATCGAATATGTGGCTCGAGAATTTGGCTTAGATGCTAAAGACATTTTAAAAATGGCTTCCAACGAAAACCCCTTGGGTCCATCACCCAAAGCAATTGCGGCTGTCAAAGAATCATTGAGCTCTTTAAATTATTATCCAGATGGAGGCTGTTATGAATTGTGCCAAAAGCTCGCAAAAATTTGGGGATTGAAAACAAGTCAATTTGTCTTTGGCAATGGCTCTAATGAAATCTTAGAATTGGTGGCTCATGCATTTTTAGAAAAAGGATGCAATGCAGTCATGGGCAAATATTCTTTTATAGTGTACAAACTCTCCACAATGCTCATGGACGCAGAGTGCAGAGAAATCGATATGCCTAACCTTGCGTATGATTTAAACAAACTTCTTGAAGCTATAGATGAAAACACCCGTGTTGTTTTCATTGCAAATCCATGTAATCCCACAGGTACACTGCTCTCTCAAAAAGACATGGATGACTTTATAGAAAAGCTTCCTGAACACGTTGTTCTCTGCTATGACGAGGCTTATGCAGAGTACGAAACAACTCCTGTTGATTTGCGAGGCGCGATTGCAAAAGGCAAAAAAGTAATCTGCGCGCGCACATTTTCAAAGATTTATGGACTCGCAGGATTGAGAGTTGGATACGCATACACAACAGAAGAAATTGCCGCAAATTTAAATAAAGTTAAAGAACCTTTCAATGTAAACTCTTTGGCGCAAGTGGGTGCAATTGCAGCCTTGGACGATGTCGACTTTGTAAACGAAAGTCGTACAACAAACAAAGAAGGTATGAAATTCTTGAGCGAAGAATTCAAAAAATTGAATCTTGAATATATCGCACAAGGCGCAAATTTTGTAATGGTAAAAATCAAAAACGCATTGGAAGTTTTTGATAAGCTACAAAAAATCGGGATAATCGTTCGTCCAAACGTTGGCTATGGATTGCCCGACTGGCTTAGAATTACCATTGGCAAGCGTGATGAAAATATCCGCTTTATAGAAGAATTTAAAAAGCTTATATGAGTGCTTGGACTTATTTAATAATTTCTTTAATTACCCTGCCCTTGATTGGCGCACTAAGCTTATCTTTAAATATGCTAAAGTTTTCTTTGGCAAAAATAAGATTCAGTAAAGTAAAAGAAAATAATTTTAAAAAACTTGAAAATTATATTTTAGACAATTCAAAAACCGCGTCTGTAATTTTGAATTTGTCTTTGCGCTCTTGCATTGGCGCTGGAATGCTCGCACTGTTTTTTTTAATAGAATCAATATTTTTGCTCTGCAATTATCCTTTAAATTGGATAAGCATTATTCTAGTTGCAATGTTTTCTATTGTGCTTGGAATCTTGTTTCAATACGCATTTTCAGATTTGCCTGCGTCTTATTACGCTAACACAAATCCGAATTTATCAATGAAAAAATATTCAAAAGTTTTTGCAATAGTTTTCATTTTGATTTTCCCAATTGAATTTATTGCAAGAAAAATTTCTAAGCGAATTTTCGGAAAAAATATAGAAGAAGAATTAGACTCTTTTAATTACATAGACGTAGATGTCAAGCTACGCGCCGAATCTAGCGACATAGACGAACTCAATTCTGTTGAAGAAGAAATTTTAAAAAACACAATGCGCCTACCTGATTTAGTAGTTGCCGACATTTTGTTGCCTCGCAACCAAGTTTGTTTTTTGAATCTACAAGATGATTTTTCTATCAACATTAAAAAAGCAAAAGATTCAGGACACACACGCTATCCTCTTTGTAATGGAAATCTCGACAATTGCGTAGGATTAATTCATATCAAAGATATTTTCCGCGCTCAAGAAATCATAGACTCAAACGATGCCCTTGTTAAAATCAAACGTGATATTATGACTGTGCGTGAAGACGCATCGGCTGCAAAAACGCTTTCTAGTATGCGTGCTCGCAAGTCGCATATAGCCTTAGTTGAAGATGAGTTTGGTGCGATAAATGGAGTCGTCACATTGGAAAATATTTTAGAATTAATTGTGGGTCAGATTAATGACGAATTTGACAAAGCAGAAGATATTTTAATTAAAAAAACAAATGATAATACTTACAAAGTTTCAGGATTGATTCCTTTACATGAGTTGTCGAAAATTCTGGATGTAGAATTATTTTCTGAACAAGCATCCACTCTAGGTGGCTTGATTACTGAAGAACTCGGTCGCTTCCCTACTCAAGGCGAAATCCTAAAAATCGAATCTCTCGAAATCACAGTAAATCAAGTCGACAAAAAACGTGTTATCCTCTGCACAATAAAAATATAATAAATAGATATTTTTAAAAAGAGCATTTTCATTAATAAGAATTCTTATTAACGAAAATGCTCTTTTTGTATATATTTCTATTTTAATTCTATTGTCTCTATATGGGCTCTGCCCAT
>JGI994J12354_10000111_pt1 | contig 73123 bp, 60 predicted proteins | sample IntmicLarv3ML3BL_FD_12354 | JGI IMG/M metagenome (IMG submission 12354) | reverse complement strand
GGATAATTAGGTATTATCCATTGTTCAACGAGGAATCTGCCCATCATCTATATGCATTAAATTTCGTGGATGATTATTTAATAAAATACTATGCTGCTTAGCTAGAGACACATGTGTATATATTTGTGTTGTGGTAATAGAGCTATGGCCAAGGATTTGTTGAATATAGCGGATATCAACCCCAGCATCCAGCAAAAGCGTGGCAACTGAATGGCGGAACATATGTGGGGTCATATGAAGGAGAATATCCGCTTGCTTGGTATACTTTCTTATCATTGCCCGCATCGATTCTTCTGAGTAACGGGTGTGTAGGCGGTTAATGAAGAACCATCCAGTTATAGAAATATCATCGTAAAAAGCAGCATGATATTCATTGAGAATACTTAGTACCGCAGGATTACTGATATGGATAACCCGTTCTTTGGCACCCTTGCCCCAAATAAGTATCCTTTGGGAAGCTAGGTCTACATCCTTAAGATTTAGCGAACATAATTCAGAAATTCGGGCACCTGTAGCAAAAAGTAATTCCATAGCGGCAATATCTCGTAAAATAGAATTTTTTTGAAATGTTGTTTTAGCAAGATGTAACTCCTTGTATATCGTGGTCATGAAGACCTCAATAACAGCAAATGGAATCGTACGCGGTAAGCGCTTAGGTTCACGAAAACGAATATTAATTTTGTCAAAAGGATTGTCGTTTAATATTTCCTCATATTTAAGATGTTGAAAAAAAGCTTTAATACTAGCAATCTTTCGTTTAATACTTTTTGGTTGATATTGTTGGTGAAGATTAGAAATATAGTTATTGAGAAGACTTTTATCTAAAGGAAGAGCAGAAGTTTCGATAAAATCTAAGAATTGTTGTAAATCAATTCTATAAGCCTTGATTGTTTTGTGGTCGAGATTCTTTTGCTTGATACAATAGTTCAAATATTGATTAACTAAATCTTTTGATACATACATAGGTATATACTCCTTGTCTTTTTGAGTATATTATCTATGTATGTTAGTTAAATGTCGAATTTTAGAAATGAAAAATATTTTGTTATGCCATCTTTTACTGTTTGGGATAAATGTTTTTATTGATTAGTTGTTTGTAGTTTTAAAGAATACCCTATCATCAGCCGGAATGTAACCCGTAAAATAAAAATGGTTGACAATTCGAAAAAGTTACGCTATACTCCATAGAGCAAACATTATTAGACAGACAAAGGGAGAATTTATAATGAGTAAGAAATTTTCAATTAGAGATTTTTGTTTTATTGGCGTATTTGCTGCAATTATTGCCGCCTTAACCCTAGTTAGTATTCCTATGCCAAATGGTGTCGCGATGACTTTACAGACCTTCGCAATAGCCTTAGCGGGAATTGTTTTAGGGGCGAAAAAAGGGACTATCGCAACCATCGTTTATATCTTACTAGGAGCCGTAGGATTACCAATATTTTCAGGGCTTAGAGGTGGTCTCTCAGTGCTAGTTGGACCAACAGGAGGATTTATTTTATCCTTCCCCGTCATAGCCGTGCTATCGGGAATCGGCTCGAAGACGAATAAGATAATCCCCCTCTATGCCGGCATTATCAGTGGGGCACTGATTAATTACCTATGTGGCATATTGATGTTCATGGTAGTGACATCGGCAACCTTTTATGGCGCGCTAGCAGCATGTGTAATACCATTTATCATAACTGATAGTATTAAGATAATAATGGCTGGGTTGCTCGGTAAGCAGATTAAGGGCGCCCTTGAAAAGGCTGGAATTCTAACAAGCGAATAAAGTTATTATAACCACTAATTGACAATATCTAATAAAAAGGTGCGCAACACAAAGCAATTAATGAAGCATTTAAAAAGGTCATAGATTTGACAGATAAATAAAGAAAAATAAAATATTATATGTTATACTATAGCTTATCAGAATAAAAATTACTGATAAGCTATATTTTTTCACTACATCAGGCGAAAGGAAATAAACCTTAATGACAATTTTAGACGGGCAAATATTATTGTGGATACAAGATAATTTGCGAAATAGCATATTAACCCCTATCTTCAAGTTCATAACCCATTTAGGCGATGTTGGTATAGTCTGGATAGCCTTAACCGTTTTATGTTTAGTATTTATAAAATATCGCAAAGTCGGATATCTAGCGGCATTTTCGCTGATTGGCTCGGTATTAATCAATAACCTAATTTTAAAAAATCTAATTGCGCGAGTCAGGCCATACGAAGCCGTTGCGGGATTAAATAGAATAATCGAAGCACAATCAGATCATTCCTTCCCGTCAGGACATACTGGGGCATCATTTGCCGCCGCGGTTATATTTTTTATTTATCTACCCAAGCGATTTGGGATTCCAGCACTAGTTTTAGCGGTTCTGATTTCGTTCTCGCGGTTATATGTAGGCGTTCACTATGTTACTGATGTTATTGCAGGCGCATTAATTAGTACGGCAATTGCAATCATCATCTGGCAAATCGACAAACATAGACATAAGGCAGTTTAGTGAAAATCCCCCTTGAAAGGAACTAACATATTGAGATACATATACTTTTTTGGCTACATTTTATTAAATACATATATTGTTTTTCGTACCCTAAAATGGTTTGGAAATTGTCACGAAGTCTTTGATTCAAAGCGTTTCAAGATTCCCTATATCTTTGTCATGAGCTTACTAGCTAGCTTAGTAATCGTAGCCTTTTATCTTCAAGGCAGTAGCGAATTTCATTGGTTACTAAAGTTTACTAGTCAATGGTTTGGAATATTATTTTACATTGTTTTTTATGTGGCGATAGCAGATTTAGTGGGGTTAATTCTGAAAATATTCAAAAGGATACCGCAAGATCACTTGCGTAGAAGTCGTTTTATTTTTCGCAGTGGTTTAGTGATAATTATTCTTATTATAGTTACTAGTATCTACGGCTTCGTCCACGTCCGTAACATGAAGACGACTAATTATGAAGTATCCATTAATAAGGAAGTCGCAGAACTTGGAAGCATGCGCATTACATTAGTTGCTGACCAACATTTAGGATATACCATCGGGGTCAAGGACATGGATAAGATGGTTTTGAAAATTAACGAAGCTAATCCTGACTTAGTCTGCTTTGTAGGTGATATTTTCGATAATGATTTTGATGCCTTAGATGATGTGGAAGGTATTCGTGCCGCTTTTGCCAACATCAAAAGCACCTACGGTGTATATACTTGTTGGGGCAATCACGACGTGGAAGAACCACTATTTTCAGGATTTTCCGTTAATAGTAAAAGCGACGCAATTCGTGACTCTCGGATGGATGAACTACTACTGTCAGCGGGAATTCATTTACTAGAAGATGAATCCATATTGATAGATGATAAGTTCTATATAATCGGTCGCTTAGATTATCAGAAGACTGGTGATGGAACCAACAACCGTCAGAGTATTGAAGCACTAATGACTGACGTTGATACCAGCAAGCCGGTTATATTGTTAGACCACCAGCCACGTGAATTTGCTGAGATAGCGGCAGCAGGTGTTGACTTAGACCTAAGTGGGCATACCCATGCAGGACAATTATTCCCGATGAATCTGACCAATAGCTTTACTTGGGAGAATGGTTATGGCCTAATGCAAAAAGATAATTTAACCAGCATTGTCACCTCAGGTGTTGGTGTCTACGGACCAGCAATGCGAGTCTTTACCGATAGTGAGGTAGTAATTATTGACGTAACATATCAGTAAAAGCATGAGTCTTTGGAGAGAATATATGCTAAATAGAGAAATAAAAGCAATTGATAATTTCATCGTTTTTGACCTGGAATGGAACCAGTGCCCTTTTGGAAAAGGGCGTGAGAACAAAGATATTCCCTTTGAGATTATCGAAATCGGTGCCTTCAAACTAAATAAAGAAAAAGAAATTATTGATGAATTTCATCGTATTATTCGCCCGATGGTTTATAAGAAAATCCATTTTCAAACCCAGAAGATTATTGGCATGGATATCGCAACCCTCGAAAAAGGTGAATTTTTCTATCGTGCAATCAAAGACTTTTTACTTTGGTGTGGAGATGATTTTAGTTTTGCCACATGGGGAATCGCCGACCTAATCGAATTACAGCGAAATATGAAATACTACGGATTATTAGAATTACTACCAGGACCAATCCGCTTTTTTGATGTACAGAAGTTATTTAGTATCAGGTACGATGATGGTAAGAGTCGAAAGTCGCTGGAACACGCTATCGATTCTCTACAACTTAAGAAGGAACGGGACTTTCATCGGGCGTTATCAGATGCGAACTACACAGCAGAAATCCTAGCAGTTATTGGTGATAAGACAATATATAAGAACTATTCAATCGATGTTTACCAGAACCCTAAACAAAAAGAAGACGAAATAGTGGCGGTTTTTGAACACTATTTAAAATATATTTCACGTGAATTTAAGAGCAAGGAAGAGGCAATGAGAGACCGTGAAATTGTCGAAGTAAAATGCTTTAAATGTGGCAAGCAGCTTCGTCGCAAAATCCGCTGGTTCTCCATTGGCTCAAAGAAGTACTATAGTATTTTCTTTTGCTCGGAACATGGTTATATCAAGTCGAAGATTCGGATGAAAAGGACGGAAAAAGAGACTTTTTTTGTAGTCAAGACAATTAAGCTTATTAGTGAAGAAGAAGTAGAGCTAATTCGCAAGAAGCAAGAATTACTAAAAAGTAAAAGGCGTGAAAGACGCAAAATAATCAAAAAATAAAGGCTCCAAAGACCAAAGAAAAAGCGAACACTAATGTGCGCGCTTTTTCTTTTTTTTCACTCGCTTAGCAAAGAAAGCGATTTTTATGCCGATTATAATTAATAGCATAACCAAGAATCCTAGTAGTGGATACTTCCATGATGGTAGCTCGTTAAAAGCAGCTATCGGTGAATGCTTAGTAGCAGCTGTTTCTATAATCGTAGAGTTGGTGGCGGTGCTAGTGACAATGCTTCGATTAGGATAACCGGTACTAGGTAAGAAATGCCGATTCACAATTCCTTCTGGTTTACGGATATTATCTTCACCAACAAGATAGTCGTTGTAAATCAAATCTCGCTTAATCAAAGTGTCCTCAAGTGTAGTATGAACAGCCAAATGCTCAGAACTAGCATAATTAGGCAAAGAAGCAAGGGTGTTACGAATTAAGTCAAGGCGAGTTGCCGTTGAGTAGCAATCCAAAAGTGTGGCTGGAAACGGTAATAGATAAGCTCCATAGTTGACTTTTTTGTTATCGGGTACGGCAACATTATGGAAATTCTGGAAGCCATAGTTTAACAGTGCAGCTGTATCTTGATAAGTTTGTTGTGAACCATTAGTTCGTAGCAAGACACAGATAAGATTACGGCCGTCGCGATTGGCATAAGTAACCAAGGTATTAAGTGCGGCTTGTGTAAAGCCTGTTTTCCCACCAAGACAGCCTTCATAATAATTAGGTGAATCATCCCATAACATTTTATGGTGGTTACCGAGCCAACGGTCTTCGCCAGTTAGATTAGTCCAACCAATCCTGTAAGTCTTGGAAGATGAAACTTCCCGAAACAAGTCGTTTTGAAAAGCCGCTCTAGAGATTAAAGCCATATCATGAGCTGAAACATAATGATTCTCGTCTGGCAAGCCATTAGGATTAGTGAAATTAGTGTTAGTGCAACCAAGTTCAATTGCTTTTTGGTTCATCATCGCAACAAAAGTATCCACATCGCCAGCGATATGTTCAGCGACAGCTAGACAAACCTCGTTAGCGGAAGCTAGCATCATGCCATAAAGGCAGTCTTTCATTGATAAATTCTCACCGATTCTAATTCCGATATGCGAGCTATTACGCTCGATGCCCCAGATAGCATGGTCAGAAAAGATGACCCGTTCACTAGGGTCAGAATGTTCAATTGCTAATAACGTTGTCATTATCTTAGTAATACTAGCAGGGTACTTCTGTGCCTCAATATTCTTACCATATAAGATGGTTCCGGTATCGGCATCCATAACAATTGCCGCCTCGGCATAGACTACTGGTCCTTGTGGCCAGTCGGTTATGGCATCAGTCTGAATCGGTTCATAGTAAGAAGCTGGAAGCGTTGGTTCAGGGGCTTGGACTAAGACTTCATCAGTTGTCGCCTCAGCGCCTAGAGCTGTCACCATATTGCCAAACAAACCCAGTAGGCAAAATACTACAAAAAACTTGTACAATTCTTTTTTTAGATACATAAAAAATATTTACCTCATTCTTAAATATTTATAAAGCATTGATACTACTATTATTTAATTATAAATGAGAACACAAAATGGTGCAAGTTTTAGATATAGTTGACAAGAATGTTGACAAAAATGTATTTAAATGGGTATACTAGAAATAGTGAAAAGCAATGACGGAGACAGTAAATTATATCTGAGATTTCAGCGAGTTGGGGAAGGTGTAAGCCCGATATCAGAAGGTATGAAGGAATATCACTCCCGAGCTACAATCCAAAAGGCGAAAGCCAAGTAAGATATGTCGGTATCCTCCGTTATCAGGAGCACATATAGCGATACACAAGCGGTGTATATGTATGTTGTATTAGGTGGTTGCGAAATCAGAAGATTCGTCCTTTTACGGGGATGGGTCTTTATTAAATTGGAGGGAAAAATGTATAATAAAGTATCGACCGATTTGAAATTCGTTGAAAGAGAAAAGAATATCGAGAAATTCTGGAAAGACCAGAAGATTTTTGAAAAAAGTATGGATATCCGGAAGGACGGCGAATCCTACACCTTTTATGATGGACCGCCAACAGCTAATGGTAAGCCACATATCGGACACGTGCTAACCCGCGTTATCAAAGATATGATTCCAAGATATCACACCATGAAAGGACAGATGGTTCCACGTAAAGCTGGTTGGGATACACACGGTCTGCCAGTTGAACTAGAGGTTGAGAAGCTTCTTGGTCTGGATGGCAAAGAACAAATTGAAGAATATGGTCTTGAGCCATTTATCAAACACTGCAAGGAAAGTGTATGGCAGTACAAAGAGATGTGGGAAGACTTCTCAGCAACAGTTGGTTTCTGGGCGGATATGGATGCTCCATATGTTACCTACGACGATAATTACATCGAATCTGAATGGTGGGCACTTAAGACCATTTGGGACAAAGGACTTCTATATAAAGGGCACAAGATAGTACCATATTGTCCTCGTTGTGGTACACCACTATCAAGCCATGAGGTTGCCCAAGGATACAAAGACGTCAAAGAACGTTCAGCGATTGTTCGTTTTAAGGCAAAAGATGAAGACGCATATATTTTAGCATGGACGACAACCCCATGGACCTTGCCATCAAATGTTGGTCTATGTGTCAACCCTAATGAGACCTATGTTAAGGTTAAAAGCGTTGATGGCTTTACTTATTATATGGCGGAAGCCTTAGTTGAGAAGGTTCTCGGTGAAGATGCTCAGATTCTAGAGACATTTACTGGTAAAGACCTAGAATACAAAGAATATGAGCCGCTATTTGATTTTACTAAAGTCGATAAAAAAGGCTTCTTTGTTGTTTGCGATACCTATGTTACCCTAACTGATGGTACGGGTGTGGTTCACATTGCGCCAGCCTTTGGTGAAGATGATAACAAAGTGGGCAAGCGATACGATTTACCATTCCTTCAGATGGTTGACAGCAAAGGAGAGATGACGGCCGAGACCCCATGGGCAGGGATATTCTGTAAGAGCGCCGACAAAGACATCTTAATAGATTTAGAAAAACGCGGACTGCTATTTGATGCACCGAACTTCGAACATAGCTATCCACACTGTTGGCGCTGTGATACGCCGCTTATTTACTATGCTCGCGAATCATGGTTTATCAAAATGACCGACGTCAAAGAAGATTTGATTCGCAATAATAACACCATTAATTGGATTCCTGAAAGCATTGGTAAGAAACGCTTTGGCGATTGGCTAGAGAATGTTCAAGACTGGGGCATTAGCCGTGACCGTTATTGGGGAACACCACTTAACGTATGGGAGTGCGCTTGTGGTCATATGCACTCAATTGGCAGTCGCGAAGAACTAGCCGCATTATCAACGAATTGTCCTACAGACGTTGAACTACATCGTCCTTTTATCGATGAAGTGACAATTAAATGTGAAAAGTGCAATGGCGAGATGCGCCGTGTTCCCGAAGTTATTGACTGTTGGTTTGATTCAGGGGCAATGCCTTTTGCTCAACATCATTATCCTTTCGAAAATAAAGACTTATTTGAAGCACAGTTTCCAGCACAATTTATTTCCGAAGCGGTTGACCAGACTAGAGGATGGTTCTATTCCCTACTAGCCATCTCGACCTTACTATTTAATAAAGCACCATATGAAAATGTTATCGTACTTGGTCATGTTCAAGATGAGAACGGTCAGAAGATGAGCAAGTCAAAAGGCAATGCTGTTGATCCATTTAACGCGCTAGAACAATACGGTGCCGATGCAATTCGCTGGTATTTCTACGTAAATAGTGCCCCATGGTTACCGAATCGCTTCCATGGTAAGGCAGTAGTTGAAGGTCAACGCAAATTCATGGGGACTTTATGGAATACCTACGCTTTCTTTGTCCTTTATGCCGAGATTGATCAGTTTAATCCAATGCAATATAGCCTTGATTATGACCAATTACCAGTTATGGATAAATGGCTTTTATCAAAGCTTAACACTTTAATCAAGACCGTTGATGATAACCTTGCGAATTATCGAATTCCAGAGAGTGCGAGAGCATTACAAGACTTTGTTGATGAGATGAGTAACTGGTATGTTCGTCGTAGTCGTGAACGCTTCTGGGCAAAAGATATGCCGCAGGACAAGATTAACGCATATATGACCCTTTATACGGCCTTAGTTACGGTGTGTAAAGTAGCCGCGCCACTAGTGCCATTTATGACCGAAGAGATTTACCAAAATATCGTCAAAAATATCGATGCAAATGCACCTGAAAGCATCCATCTTTGTGATTATCCAGTAGCTAATGAAGCGTGGATTGATGAAGAGCTAGAGCAGAACATGACCCACCTTTTAGAAGTAGTTGTTATGGGTCGCGCTTGTCGTAATACGGCAAATATTAAGAATCGTCAGCCAATTGGGACGATGTATGTTAAAGCAACGTTCACTCTTTCTGATTTTTACAAAGAAATCATTGCAGAAGAGCTAAATATTAAAGAAGTTATTTTCAAAGATGACATCGCGGACTTGATTACCTACACTTTTAAACCACAACTAAAAACCATTGGTCCTAAGTACGGCAAGCTCCTAAACCAAATCCGTCAGAGCCTAACAGAGCTAGATGGTAATGAAGCGATGAGTACGCTTCGCGAAGCTGGTAAGCTAGAATTAACAATAGCTGGTGAAACGGTTATTCTAACAGAGGAAGACCTGCTAATAGATACCGCTCAAAAAGACGGTTTTGTATCAGAATCAGACAATAACCTAATGGTAGTCCTTGATACCAACCTAACACCAGCGCTTGTCGAAGAAGGCTTCATTCGTGAGATTGTCAGCAAGATTCAGACAATGCGTAAAGAAGCGGGCTTTGAAGTAATGGATAGAATTACCGTAAGTATCAAAGATAACGTCGTTATTACAGATATTGTAAAGCAGCATGAAGAACAAATAAAGGCCGAAGTTCTAGCCGAAGCAATAAGCTATGATACAATAACAGGATTTGAAAAGGAATGGAATATTAACTCCGAAAAAGTAACTTTCGCTGTTTCAAAAGTGTGAAACTAAGATAAGACCAGGAGGGTAGAAATGCTAAGTGAACAATTCAGCAAAGACGAATTTAAGGAAAGCGTAAAAGACAACGTCAAACTACTATACCGCAAGACTATCGAAGAGGCGACCCCACAGCAGGTATTTCAGGCAGTATCATATGCCATCAAAGATGTAATTATCGACAACTGGCTAAAGACCCAAAAGATATTTAAAGAAAAAGACCCCAAGACCGTTTACTATATGTCAATGGAATTTCTAATGGGTCGTGCCTTAGGCAATAATCTAATTAACCTAACCGCTTATCAAGAAGTAAAAGAAGCTCTTGATGAGCTCGGCTTTGATATCAACGTTATTGAAGATGAAGAACCTGATGCCGCCCTTGGGAATGGCGGTCTTGGTCGCCTTGCTGCCTGCTTCCTGGATTCCTTAGCAACATTGGGATACAGCGCTTACGGTTGCGGAATTCGTTATCGTTATGGAATGTTCAAACAAGAGATTAAAGACGGCTATCAGATTGAAGTGCCAGACAATTGGCTCAAAGATGGTAACCCCTTTGAGATTCGTCGTGCCGAATATGCCAAAGAGGTCAAATTCGGCGGTCACGTTACAACCAAATATGATGAAAACACCAAGCGTAACTATTTTGTTCAAGAAGGCTATCAGAGTGTCTTAGCAATTCCTTATGACATGCCAATCGTTGGCTATGATAACGAAATAGTTAACACCTTGCGTATCTGGGATGCACAGGCCATCGATGATTTTCAGCTAGATTCCTTTGATAAAGGTGACTACCAAAAGGCGGTTGAGCAAGAGAATCTAGCCCGCAATATCGTTGAAGTCTTATACCCTAATGATAACCATTATGCTGGTAAGGAACTAAGATTGAAGCAACAATATTTTTTCGTATCAGCAAGTATTCAAGCTGCTATTGAGAAATATAAAAAGACTCACAATGATATTACCAAACTACATGAGAAAGTTACCTTCCAGATGAATGACACGCATCCAACCGTAACGGTGGCTGAGCTAATGCGGATTCTAATTGACGAAGAAGGGCTTGAGTGGGCGGCGGCATGGAAGCTGACGAATAAGACGGTTGCTTACACTAACCATACTATTATGGCGGAAGCCCTAGAGAAATGGCCAATCGAATTATTTTCAAAATTATTACCACGAATTTATCAAATAATTGAAGAGATTAACCGCCGTTTCATTGAAGAAATAAAAGCAAAATACCCTAACAATCAAGAAAAGATTAGCAAGATGGCGATTCTTTACGATGGTCAAGTTAAGATGGCTCATCTAGCTATCTATGGGGGCTATTCTGTTAACGGCGTAGCTAGGTTACATAGCGAGATTCTAAAGACGCAAGAATTAAAAGACTTCTATGAGATGATGCCAGAGAAATTTAATAACAAGACTAATGGGATTACCCAAAGACGCTTCCTACTTCACGGTAATCAGCAACTAGCTAACTGGGTAACTAAGCATATTGGGGATGGTTGGATTACCGACTTATCGAAGATTGACCAAATAGCCGTATACGCTGATGATAAGCAAGAGCAAGCCGAATTCATGGATATCAAATATCAAAACAAAGTACGGCTGGCCGAATATATTCTTGAGCATAATGGCGTTGTCATTGACCCACGCTCAATCTATGACGTCCAAGTAAAACGCTTACATGAATACAAACGTCAGCTATTGAATATCTTACATGTAATGTACCTCTACAATAAGCTTAAAACTAATCAAGAGATGGAATTCTTTCCGAGAACATTTATCTTTGGGGCTAAGGCAGCAGCTGGATATAAGCGGGCGAAGCTAACCATTAAGTTGATTAATGCGGTAGCTGATGTCATCAATAATGATGATTCAATTAATGGTCGCTTAAAGGTAGTCTTCATAGAGAACTACCGTGTCAGCAATGCCGAGATGATTTTTGCTGCTGCCGACGTATCAGAACAGATATCAACAGCCAGCAAAGAAGCTTCTGGTACTGGTAATATGAAGTTCATGCTTAATGGCGCGCCAACCATTGGTACTATGGACGGTGCTAATGTTGAAATTGTTGAAGAGGTTGGTAGAGAGAATGCCTTTATCTTTGGTCTTTCCGCTGATGAAGTTATTAACTTTGAAAATAATGGTGGCTATGACCCAACTACCTACTTTAACGAAGACCCTGATATTCAGCAAGTGCTAAATTCTTTAATTGACGGCACCTATTCAGCGGATTTGGGATTATTCCGTGATATCTACGATTCACTACTTAATACCAATAGTAGTGATAAAGCCGATACCTACTTTATCCTAGCTGACTTTAAAGACTACGCCAAAGCGCAAGAAGCAGTCGAAGCAGCTTATCGTGATACTAGTGGCTGGTCTAAGATGGCAATGCTAAATACTGCCAAATCAGGAAAATTCACTTCTGATAGAACAATTAAAGAATACGCCAGTGAGCTTTGGCAGCTTGAATCGATAATGTCAATAAAAGATACTACGGTGTGTTAGCGGTGATGGGGATGTATGAAACAATTATCAGCGAATAGCTGACAGATAGGAGTATCATTAAGAAGCAGGCTAGATGGGGATGTTGAGCATATCAATATTGTTATTTAGCCTGCTTTATCTTTGCCTTAAGGTCGATTTTTTTGCTTTTTGATATCATTCATAACACCGATTGCACGGCATTCTTCCAGCCGTTATACTTTTTCGAGCGTAGGTCATAATCCATTTGTGGTTGAAACTTCTTGCTTTTTAATTTTTTGAAAATTTCTTGATTCCAAAGCCCCACGGCAATACCAGCGGCATAGGCGACACCGATACCTGATAACTCCTCTGTATTTGGTATTTGAACAATAACATCAGCGATATTACTTTGGAATTGCATTAGATAATCACTTTTAGTGGAGCCACCATCCGCTCGAATTTCTGAAATTTTTATCTGCGTGTCTTCGCTCATTGCCGTAATAATATCGGTTATTTGGTATGCGCTACACTCAATTGCAGCTCTGACAATCTCATTGCGCCCAGTTGTTCTGGTCATGCCGACAATTGCTGCCTTTGCCTTGCTATTCCAATAAGGAGCGCCTAATCCTGAAAATGCAGGGATTAAATAAAGGGTATCCTCTTTAAGGGCTTCACATGCTAGGCGTTCCGTCTCTTTTGGTGTTTCTATTAATTTTAAATCATCCTTTAACCAAGTGATAACGGCACCAGTATAGTTCAAATTACCTTCTAAGACATAGGTAATCTTACCATCTAAGCCCCATGCTAATGACGTTACTACCCCATGGTTGCTTAGAATTGCTTTATCACCAATATTCATCATGATTGATGAGCCAGTTCCATAGGTGACTTTCGTCATGCCTATATCCAAACATCCCTGTCCGAATAGAGAACCATGAGAATCACCCATTGCAGCGTGGATTGGAACTTTATTAGGCAATAATCCAAACAAATCAGTATCGCCAAATCGAGAATTGGAATCACAGACTTCAGCCAAGTCGTTAATATCAATTCCGTATATCGCACATATTTCTTTGTCCCATTCCAGCTTGAAAATATTGAATAGTTGGGTGCGTGAGGCATTAGAATAATCTGTTTTATAGCTTTGGCCATTAGTTAAATGGTAAAGCAACCATGTATCAATTGTTCCATAGCATATGTCATGCTGTTTGGCTTTTTGGCTAGCACCTTTAACATTTTTTAGAATCCAAGCTAATTTTGCGGCTGGAAAATACGGCGATGCGGGCATTCCGGTATGCTGGCGAATCAAATCCTTTTGTTCTTTACTAAGTGTTTCGCATATTGATGCTGCTCTTGAGCATTGCCATACAATGGCGTTTGTAAGTGGTTCACCAGTTTCTTTGTTCCACGCCAGTGATGTCTCGCGTTGGTTACTAATACCGATTGCTTTAATTGCTTCTTTGGCAATGCCGCTTTCTGTAATCAAACGAGTAGTCACCTCGATGGTATTAGCGCAAATCTCCATCGGGTCATGCGACACCCAGCCCTTATCGTTAATGAGTTGGCGATGGCTTTTGTCGACCCTTTGGATTAATGCTCCCTCTTGATTAAATAATAATGCTTTTGTACCTTGGGTACTTTGGTCGATACTAATGATATATTTTTTCATTTATTCTAACTCCAATATTCTGCTTTCTAACCCCTTGGCATCCATTCGATAATGAGCAAAAACTTCACTAGATGCTCCAGTGATAACTGGTTCATCCGGCAATGCTACATTGATTACTTTTTTAGGATTATTAGCAGCAACTATTTGACTAACCATTGACCCTAAGCCGCCAAATGGTGAATGTTCTTCAACAGTCATAATTACTTTAACTTTATTAGCGACCTCAATAATCGCCTCTACATCTAATGGTTTCACACAATACATATCTAATACTGCCACTGAAATTCCTTGTCTTTTCAATGATTGTGCGGCATCATAAGCGGTCTTAACCATCTCGCCGCAAGCGATTATGGCAACATCTGCACCATCACAAACTAAATTAGCTTTATTCATTTCAAACGGACAATCGGTGTCGCTATAAATATCTTCAACAGGATTTCGACCCACTCGGATATAAGCTGGCTTATCATCTTTTAATAAATTTTGAATAAGCTTAGTTGTTTGGAAACGGTCGCTTGGTAGATATACACGCATATTTGGTATTGCTGACATTGCGGCAATATCTTGCGCTGAATGATGACTCATCCCCAAGGCACCATAACTAATTCCGCCGCTGATACCAATTAACTTGACATTGGTATCGGAATAGGCAACATCCACCTTGCATTGCTCATAGCTTCTTGTCGATAGAAAGCAAGCTGGTGAGGCAGCAAATGACTTCTTGCCACATTTGGCTAAGCCGGCTGAAACGCTGACTAGATTTTGTTCGGCGATTCCCATTTCTACAAATTGATGCGGAAAGTCTTCGGCGAATGGTGCTAATGATGCGGAACCTCGAGAGTCACTACATAATACCGTAATTTCCTTATCGGTCTTTGCGGCTTTTAATAAAACGTCACATATTGCTTGGCGATTAGGTATTTTATTCATCCTATAGGGCATCCTTTCTCTGTTTTAAATCCTGTAGAATTTCTTTTAATTCTTCGCTTGTTGGCACCTTATGGTGCCAGTTGGCTTTGTTTTCCATAATCGGTGAACCCTTGCCCTTAATGGTATTGGCTATTACCATTGTTGGCTTGTTTTTGATTGTTTTTGCTTCCTCAAAAGCGTTGTGTAATTCTTCAACACTATTACCATCAGTTACATTAATGGTATGCCAACCAAAGCTTCTGAAGCGCTCGCATAAATCATCATGGGCCATAATATCTTCGGTGTCTCCAGAAATTTGCAGGCGATTTCTGTCAACTACGGCACATAGGTTATCTAGCTTGTGGTGACTGGCGGCCATTACCCCTTCCCAGACCGAGCCTTCAGCTAGCTCACCGTCGCCCATAACTGTATAAACACGGTAGGACTGGTTATTCATTTTAGCGGATAATGCCATACCAACACACACCGGAAGCCCATGTCCTAACGAACCGGAATTCATTTCAATGCCGGCTAGCTTATTATTTGGATGCCCAATGTATTTTGAACCAAACTTGCTAAATTGTGCGATAACTTCTTTAATATCAAAGAAGCCCTTTGCTGCCAATACGGCATAATAGCTTTCTGTTGCATGACCTTTACTCAAGACAAATTTATCGCGATTAGGGTCATCTTGATTATCAGGGCTAATATTCATCTGGTCAAAATACAGTGTTGTTAATATTTCCATAACGCTCATATCGCCGCCAATGTGTCCGCCTTTTCCTTCAATAATCATATCGATAGTATCTTTTCGTAAATCATACGCTAATCTGCTTAATTCTTTCATGTCATTCCTCTCTATTCACCTCGTAAATACGCCTTGATATCTTCTTCGATGGGGTCATACAAATCTGGCTTAACGCCGATATATTTGCAAGCTTCATATAGAATTGCGACAATGTCTTTGTGAATACCAACACAGTGATGAATATACGGGCCTTCAACTATCTTAGCTTCTAGACGCTTGATATTATCTACTTCAACCCAAAGGTATGTTCCGATTCCTTTTGGACCTTTGACCCCTTTGGCATGACCAAGTAACATTGAGTATTCGCCATTATCGCCATCAAAACGAACTAATGAAACATCACCGTGTTTTGCCTCTGCGGTAATGCTACCGGGATGTTCAAAGGCTAACGGATAGGTTAGGTGGGCTTTTTCTTTTGCTAATGAGATTGGCCAAGGTCCACAGTGCTGCAAAAGTTCGCCGTTTTCAATGTCGGGGTGCCGAACTGTCCAGTCGGCAAAAAAGCTTCTGGTTGTAGACATCCCTGCTGCTTCCACTAAGAGGGCAGTAATGGCGCCATGAATGTCTGTCTCGCAGACAACCGGGATTCCTTCATCATTTAATAATGCATTAGCTGCACATGGCATAATACCAAGTTCACACTGTAATTGATTCCAACACTGAATTCCGATGGCTTGACACCCATATTTGACAGCAAGATTTTTCATCGCGACCTTAAGTGCTGCGATATTCTCTAATTCATCATCTTTAATACAGATTTCCATGTTTTTATTACAATAATCGACAACCTTACGGATTTCGGTCTTTTCTCCTTTAACCCGTTTCACCTCGCTGGTTAACTCAGGCATAGGGATTGGTGATAGTTGAATATTAAATCGCTCTAATAGTTCGCCTTCATTACACATAGTTGTCAAAAAATCAAATGGTCTAGTTGAGATTTGCAATATTCGCATATTTTTAAATGTCTTAACGACGTTGCATACTGCTAGAAAATCACGAATACCACGTTCGAATACAGGGTCTTCCAGTCGACAATTAGTCATATAAGTAAAGGGGATTTGAAATCTTCGAAGAACTTTTCCGGTGGCAAAAAGACCACATTGAGTATCGCGCAAACGAACTCCATTGGCATCTGGTCGTTCATCTAGAGGTCCCCATAAAAGTACCGGAACGCCTAACTCCTTGGCTAATCTAGCACATTCATATTCAGTTCCAAAATTGCAATGCGGCAAGAATAAGCCATCGATTTTTTCGCGCTTAAATTTTTCGGAAATCTTATACATATCTTCGCCATTGTATAACAGCCCATCTTCGTTGATATCAGTTATGTCGACAAAGTCAATGCTCAATTCATCTAATCGCTTCGCCGTCAACTGGCGATACTTGATGGCGTCGGGAGCGCTAAAGATACGTCTTCTAGTTGGAGCATAACCTATTTTGATGTTTACCATTTTATCTACCTCTTTTCGAAATACCTTCTTAATGCTTCTTCATTCGTACTGCCATATATTTTTTACCAGGAAGATTAATTTTAAATCTACCGCTAAATGTCCCTAATTTCTCAATTGTCATATTCCATGTATCAATTAATTCGACATCAAAAGCTGTCTCGTCATCGTGATAGTATTCCCTAAATGAGGGTCTGTTGAAGCCGTAGTAGTACAAATAATAATCTTGCACTTCTTTGGTAAAGGCCTCGCAAGAAGCTGGGACTGCGCATAATTCATCCCAGCTTTCTACTTTTGGTTCCAGACCATAGCTAGGGGTCTCTTGTAAAATACTTGTTAAAAAGTCAATTCTAGCTGGAGATGTGCCATGTAGTTTGCCGCCATGTGACCACCATAAAATATCATTTTCATTCATATAGGTTTCGCCATGTCCGGCATATCCGCCGCGCATAGTAGCTTCCCAAAAACGCCTTGTCATCTCTTCGCCATCAATATTACCCCAGCCATGCTGAATGTTCCCTTCATAGACAATTTCGTCTAATACAATAGGTTTTTTATAACGGTCTCGCCATTCACCGACAAGCTCTGCTGTTTTATAGATATCTTGGCGTTGAATGCTGCAATGGGTAATCCATGGGCGGGAATGGTCGTAAAACGGACGACAATTATGGATTGAACGCAGGTGATTATACGGGTCGTTGTCACAAATAATCTTTGCATATCGTTCCCAGTCTTCGATTGTTTTTTGTGGCATCAAATCATATTCGTTGGCAAGAGACCACCAAACATTTCGGTATGCAGCAAAGCGGGCAATCACATAATTCCAATATAGATTATCTTGTTCTTTTGTCATCAAGCTAAAGCCCCAACGGTCGTATGGGTGCATCACAATCAAATCGGCTTCGATATTCATATCGCGCAATGCTTCGATACATTTTTCAATATGTTTAAAATGCTCAACATTAAACATTTGGTAATTAAACTCATTACCCTCGGGGTTGCCGTCATACTCCATAAAGTTTGCTTTGGTTAGCACACTGCTATCCATTGGTTTGCCGACATATGGATACGAACTTGGTTCGTTTAAGTTGTAATCGTAGTGTTTTGGAAAAATACAAAATCTAAGCTTGTTGAAGGTACTCTTCTTCAACGTTTCCAAGGTCTGTCTTTGTAGCTTGGCTGATTGTAATTGCCATACATAACAAGTGGTTCCGACTGAATAATGAGGTGTTCCGTCTTCGTAGGCAAAGTGGTAGGTGTTAGCCACTCTAACTGGTCCATGATTATTTTCGCTAGGTGCTTTTGCAGTGAAGATACCGCTTGCTTGCTCTGCTGAAAAACTGCCTTTTATTTCAAAGGAATATTCTTCGGTAAATGATGGCATAAATCTTACTTTATAAATTCCGTCTCCATCATAGAAACCTTTAACTGTCTTATTTTCATTTTTCGAGCTAAAAAAGCCCGTGATATCGTAATCTACAAAGGGGTTGCCATCGCATGCTCCTTCGCAACTTATTTCTAGTACATCCCATTTTTCAATTTCTTTTTCGTATGTAAAGTTCACCTTAGCTCTCCTTTTCTTATGACTTAACCGCTCCAGCCATGCCTTCGACAAAATGGCGCTGGAAGATTAGGTATACAATAATCACGGGAATAATTGAAATCAAAACTCCGGCGGACAAAAATCCGTAATCTGTCCCGTGTTCGCCAATAAAGGTCATCAATCCCGGCGGGACTGTTTTCATTTTGTTATCATTGATAATGACGCTAGCCAATAAATATTCATTCCAAGTCGCTAAAAAGTCCGTGATTACCAAAGTTGCAATTGCAGGCTTGGCAATCGGCAAGGTTATTCGCCAGAACAACTGCCATTTATTACATCCATCAATATATGCTGCCTCGTCCATTTCCTTAGGAATTCCTTTGAAAAATCCCCGCAAAATCAAAATTCCAAACGAAAGTCCAAAGCCTACATAGACATAGAAAAGCCCACCATATGTATTTAGCAAATTCAACTTGCTAAAAATGATATTTATTGGTACCAGTGCCGTCTGCATTGGTAACATCATACCAATTAGGAAGAAGATGAATATTCCCGTCTTATGCTTGATGTTTAGTCTAGTTAAACAAAATGCGGCTAGTGCTTCTACAAAAATGCCTAAAGGGACCTTTAATAAACAGATAATAAGTCCGTTCTTCATATATGAAAGTAATCTTCCCTTAGTTATTGCATTTGTGAAATTGCTCCATGCAATATTTTCGGGAATTGTAAATAATCCTGCGCCGCCAAAGAAATCAGAGGGCTTTTTGATTGCCAATAAAATTAAAGTTACTAACGGGATAAAAAAGATTATGGCGATTAGACTTAAAATAATAGGTTTTGCTGATTTTGAAATTATAGTTTTCATTTTTAACCCCTTCCTTAATCTTCCTTGGCTGTAAATATAATATAAGGTATGACAATCATCATCATAAATATTAACATTACACAGGCTATTGCCGTACCCATGCCGACATTATTATATTTGAATGTTTGAGAATACATATAGGTTGCTAACATTTCTGTGGAATTTTGGGGTCCTCCGTCAGTCAAGCCCTTAACGATATCAAAGACTTTAAGTGCCGCCACCATTAAAGTTGCTATGACAATAACAAATGTTTCTTTTAATAGGGGGATAGTAATTGAAAAAAATCGTCTAATGCTTCCAGCTCCATCAATCTGTGCGGCCTCTAATACATCAACTGAAATACCTTGAATTCCAGCTAGAAATAAAATCATCGGCTGACCTAACCCTGCCCATAGTGACGCTAGAAATATTGCGAATAAGCTTGCACCCGGGGTAGAAAGCCAAGTTTGTGAAAAATCACTGCCGACTAGTTGGGCGGACTGGTTAATAAAGCCAACATTGGGGTTGTACATCCAACGCCAAATGATGGCGACGGCAATGGGGGCAATGACACATGGTAAGTAAAATGCGCCCCTAAAGAAAGTTCGACCTCGGAATTTACCGCTTAAGGCATTAGCTAAAAGCAGTGCCACACTCGTTGTTACAACCAATGTCAGGACAATCCAAATCAGATTATTCCTAAGTGCTATCTTAAAGATATTGTCAGCGGTAAATAAATTGATATAATTATCAAAGCCTATAAATTTCATTACACCAATGCCATTCCAACTATTTAAGCTAATATACAATGAATAAAGTACGGGAATAATAATTACCGATAGGTATATTGCCATTGCTGGTGCCAGAAATAGGTACGAGGTTAAATTACCCTTTTTATTTCCCTTCATATCATTTCCTCTCTTATTTGTAAAAACGTAGGCAATTTAATTATGCCTACGTTTTTATCGGTTGCATATTAATCTGTAGTTAATAATTACTTATTTTGCTTGATATGCTTCAATCCCTGCTTGGATTGCTTTCGCACCTTCTGTTGGAGTCATTGTGTTGCCGGCGATTGCTTCTTGTACACCGAATAATACATCTGCAACTTCTGGTGGGAAGGCTTGGTCGGTAATTGTAAATGTTCCATTAGTTTGGCTCATTTCCATTAATTTTGCTACATTTGGTTGCCCTTCGGGCATTGCTGCGCCAATTATTGGCAATGGTAAATTGTAGTATTCCGCATATTCTGCTACAAAGTCAGGGCTTTGATAGAAATTCAGGAATCTAACACAAGCTTCGATTTCTTTTTCGCTGTTATGGGCATTGAATTGGACCATCTCAGCAAAAGAAGAAAATCGGTTAGTTCCACCTGTAGGTAGAGCGAATACATCAAAGTTATTCATATCTTGACCATTTTGGATAATTGTTCCATCCCACCATTGACCTTGAACATCCATTGCTGCCATTCCTTGGAAGACTGCCATGTTTGTATCATTAGGGTCAGCGGTAATAAATCCGTCAGGGAAATATCCTTTTTCACAGAACTCTTGATATTTCGTAAGGGCTTGAATAACTGGTTGGCAATCCCAACTTTCTTGGAAGGAACCAAGCTTGTCGTGCATTTCTTCTCCGGCATAGTGCTCAATGAATAATTCGACTACGCGCATTACATGCCAGCCATATAGACCAGCGGTTGATATTGGTGTAATTCCATTTTCTTTTAGTTTGGCACATACTGCTTCAAACTCTTCGAAGGTGGTTGGTTCGGCGAGATTATGTTGTTCAAAAATATCTTTTCTATAATATGTTCCTAATACATTAAAGCTTGTTGGATAGCCAGCTAACTGTCCGTCAAAGGTACAAAGCCCTAAAGCACTTTCTAAGAATTTATCAGACCAACCATTAGTTGCTGCGAATTCTGTCAAATCATAAGTTAATCCATTTTCTGTATAGAAAGAACCAAGTGCTCCACCCCAGTTGAACCACATATTGGGTAGTGTGTTTGAAGATGCTGCTACCTTGCAAGCATCTTTAACTCCATCCGTGTCATAGTAAGATGCTGTCACTACGACATCAGGATTTTCAGCATTAAACCTTAAAAGGGCGGCCTCTACGGCATCTTGTCTAGTACTAAGTGTCCAGAATGAAATTTCTGTAACATCGCCATCTGTTGTTTTAGCCTCCTCGTTGTTCTTGGAGCCGGCTTCAGTTTTTGGTGATTCCTGACTCGTGCTACTACCTTGGCACCCAACTAATAGTGCTGATGCTACTAAGATGGTAGCTAATGCTAAACTCATAAATTTCTTTTTCATACGTTTCCTCCTTTGTGTTTAAGTGTTGTTTAAACATAAACTTTGTAATTTGAATAGTTTATAATATTTTCATGGTTTTTACAATTGGTTTTATCAATTTTGTGTATTTGTACGATTGTACAGTTGGATTTTTGGCTATTTTATACTACTTTACATTGTATTTCTTTAAACTTTTATTATTTTTAAAATATATTTTAAAGCAATATTAAATATTTCAATGATAATCTTTATGACAAAACGAAAAAGGCGTAGCCAACATATTTTGTTAGCTACGCCTTATACTATTAAAAAAAGTTAAATTTTTTACACGCTACTGCCGATTTTCATTTTTGCTGATACCTTTATAAGTATATGCTCGTCGTTATTTTCCAAACGGTCAACAAAGCTTTTAGCGGCTATTCTAGCTCGTGCTCGCGTTGGCATAACTACGGTGGTTAATTCATATTCTGAGGTAATATAATTAGGCAATTCATCAATAGCAATTAGTGATACTTCTTTTGGCACCTTCACACCATTTCGCTTAAATGCGGTGATAATACCAATTGATACATGGTAGTTCTCAGCAATTATCGCTTCTGGTAGTTTCCAGCCATCTTGCATTTTACGTTCTATCGCCAATATGTTGCTATCAATATCTCTTCCCAACTCGATAATTTTTCTTTCGGGACGTTTGATTCGATATCGTTCCATCGCCTTTACAAAGCCATGTCTTCTTTTTTTGAAGTTATAAATATTATCGGCGTTAGCCGCATAAATAATATCCTTTTTCCCATGTGATATTAAGTAATCTACTGCGCGTTCAACACTCTCTTCATTGGCAAAAACAGCATAATCCGCCCTGTTTTTTTCGAAGATGTTATCAAAAACCATCATCCGTTTGGTTATATTTTGAAAGCAGCTAAAGTCATTTTGCTCAAGCTCTGCGGCAAGTAAAATCACGCCGGCGGTATCTTCTTGGTTGCATTGTTCGATTAAATTTTGCTCATTATCGCGGTGCATATTAAAGTAAATAATATTTGTTCGATATCCCATTTTTTTGACTTCCATGTCGATAACCTGCAAATTTTCGGTTGTTAAATCCATTTGCCCCTCACAAACTATCTTTTTACCAGTTTTTGCCAAGATTATGATTATCGTTTTGCCGGTGCTACTGTTTTCGTCAGCACTTTGCATTTCTTTTAGGTAGCGCATTACCTTTTGTCTCGTAATCGGACTAACCCCAGGCTTTCCGTTAAGAACCAGTGATACGGTTGCTTTAGAAATCCCCAGAGCATTTGCAATATTTACGGCTTTTATTTTCATACACTTGTCCCTTCGCTTAAGTTAGTTGAGACGAAAATTTTCATTGTTTCGTCGGTTCTTTCTTCAATACTGTCTATTAAGCATCTGGCACTGATGCGTGTGCGCGAATTGTGGGGCACATTAATGGTAGTCAATTTGAAATTCATAACTAGATATTCGGGTAATTTATCGACACCCAGTAGGGCAACATCTTCAGGAATTCTAATGCCTCTTTTAAAAAGGGCACTAATGACTCCAAGTGACACTTGGTAATTCTCCATTATGAACGCCTGTGGTAATTTGCGATTGAGCATTAAGTAGTTCTCCATCCGCTGTGTAATTTCATTGATTTCACTGCCCATGTACAAGATTCTTTTGTTAATAGCCCCATCATCCATGCCTTGATAAGTCATGCTTTCTTTAAAGCCGAGCCTTCGTTGCTTGAAATTATAGATGTTAGCGGTATTGGCTAGATAGACAATGTCTTTTTTGCCCTTATCTAATAGATACTGGGTGCCTTCTTTTACACCGTCCTTGTTAGCTATGACGACGGCATGGAAGTCTTCGTTGTCAGATTCATTATCATAAATTAGTATCGGCTTTTTGATTGTTTTTAATGGCTTTAATTCTTCTTCATCCAATATTACTGCCCATATTACAATTCCAGCGATGTCGTCTTGGTTACATTCTTTGACTAATTCTTCGCTATTTTCAGCGCCTAAGTCGAAATAAATAATATTAGTACGATAACCTAATTTTTTACTTTCTGATGAAAAAACACTCAAGGGTTGCGTCCGTAAATCCAGTTCAGCGTTGCACACAACATTCTTTTCTCTTTGGTCTAAAATGAATAAAATGGTCTTTTCTTCTGGCAACATTTCGTCCGCAGATAAACCACCATTAGCGATATATTTTTCGATTCTAGCCTTTGTTTTAGCGCTTACGCCGGGCTTGTTGTTTAAGGCAAGTGAAACGGTTGCTTTGGATATTCCCAAATCATGCGCTATGTCTTTCAACTTGATTTTCATACTTTTCTCTCCAAAAGTTTAATTTTTAAATTTTATCTAAACATAGTTTAACCAGTTTTTAGCATTCCGTCAATATGTGTTTTAGGACAGCACTAAAGCATTGATATCTCAAAATAGCGAAAGAATTAAAGAAGACAAAAAGTTGACTAAATGTAGTCAAAGTGCTAGTATAACAAGGATAGGAACTATAAGTTTAAAATATATTGCTCGCCTTTTCGAAATGGGAAAGCGAGCGTTTTTACTATATTAGGAGGATATATCAATGGAAAAGCAAAAATATTATATCACAACAGCGATTGCATACACTTCGGGAAAGCCTCATATTGGCAATAGCTACGAGATTGTTTTAGCAGATAGTATTGCGCGCTTTAAGCGTCAGCAAGGGTTTGATGTATTTTTTCAAACAGGGACAGATGAGCATGGTCAAAAGATTGAAGATAAGGCTTGTGAAGCAGGTGTCACCCCTAAGGAATTTGTCGATGGTGTCGCTGGCCAGATAAAGGGTCTTTGGGATATGATGAACACCTCATATGACAAATTTATTAGAACAACAGATGTAGACCACGAAGCACAGGTGCAGAAGATTTTCAAGAAATTATATGACCAAGGTGATATATACAAAGGGCATTATGAAGGACTTTATTGTACGCCCTGCGAATCATTTTTTACCGAAGCACAGTTGCATGACGGCAACTGCCCAGATTGTGGACGCAAGGTGGTTAAGGCTCAAGAAGAGGCATATTTCTTTAAGATGAATAAGTATGCAGAGCGTTTGATTGAGCATATTAATAGTCATCCTGAATTTATTCAACCAGTATCACGTAAGAATGAGATGATGAATAACTTCTTGTTGCCAGGATTACAGGATTTATGTGTATCAAGAACCTCATTTAAGTGGGGTATTCCAGTGGATTTCGACCCCAAACACGTAACCTATGTGTGGCTTGATGCGCTTACTAATTATATTACGGGAATTGGCTATGATTGTGATGGCAATAGTAGCGAATTGTTCAATAAAGAATGGCCAGCGGACTTGCATTTATTAGGCAAAGATATTATTAGATTTCATACTATTTATTGGCCAATCTTCCTAATGGCACTTGATTTGCCATTGCCAAAGCAGATTTTCGGACATCCATGGTTGATGCAAGGCGAAGGTAAGATGAGTAAATCCAAAGGAAATGTATTGTATGCTGATGAATTAGCTGAAGTTTTTGGCGTTGATGCAGTGCGCTATTTTGTGTTACACGAGATGCCATTTGATAATGATGGCGTTATTACTTGGGAATTAATGGTCGAGCGAATTAATTCAGAATTAGCTAATACGCTTGGCAATTTGGTAAATAGAACTATCTCAATGTCGAATAAATATTTTGACGGAGTGGTAAGTGATGCTGGTGTGGTTGGCGATTTTGACAAAGAGCTTAAAGAAACAGTGACAAAAGCAAAGCAAGTGGTGGCAGAGAAGATGGCAGAGCTACGCGTAGCAGATGCCTTGACCGAGATTTTTAATGTCTTTAGACGTTGCAATAAATATATCGATGAGACGATGCCATGGGCACTAGCAAAAGACGAAGCACAAAAGGAACGACTAGCAACAGTTCTTTATAATTTGGTTGAAGGGATTTGCATTGGTACAGAATTGCTTTCATCATTTATGCCAGAGACAACCGAGCGTATTTTAGCACAGCTAAATGCTAGGCATAGAGACTATGAGCAACTAGATACCTTTGGTTTATATCAAAGTGGCACGAAAGTGACCGATACACCAGAAATTCTTTTTGCTCGTTTGGATGTCAAGGAAGTTCTTGAAAAAGTAGCAGAAAAGCAACCGCAAGAGCAAGCTGTAAAGGCAGGTATTGATATCGAAGCCAAGGCGGAGATTACTTACGAAGACTTCATGAAAATGCAGTTTCAAGTTGGCGAAATTATTGCCTGTGAAGAAGTGAAGAAGTCAAAGAAGTTACTATGTTCACAAGTGCAAATCGGCAGTCAGACGAAGCAAATAGTTTCAGGCATCAAAGCGAACTATACAGCAGAAGAGATGGTTGGTAAGAAGGTAATGGTTCTTGTTAACCTAAAGCCAGCGAAGCTAGCAGGTGTAGTTTCGGAAGGGATGATTCTTTGCGCTGAGGATGACAAGGGCGAATTAGCATTAGTTATTCCCGAAAAAGAGATGCCGCAAGGAGCAGAGATTTGTTAATGAAAGAAATAGTGAAACCAATGATTTTTGAAAGCCATGCACATTACGATGATGAAGCCTTTGACGAAGACCGTCAAGCGGTCTTGATGTCGATGTGCGAAGGCGGCGTCTCGCATATTGTTAACGTGGCGGCGTCAGTTAATAGTCTAAAAAGTACTAAAGCATTGATGGAGCAATATCCTTTCGTCTATGGTGCGGTAGGGATTCATCCCGATGATGTCGGGGACTTAGATAACGAAGTTTTGGCTCAAATCCAAAAGCTATGTAAGCATAAAAAGACGGTTGCTGTTGGTGAAATTGGCTTGGATTACTATTGGGATAAAGAGCAACATGACCTCCAAAAGTACTGGTTTGAACGACAACTGGAAGTGGCACGAGAAGAACAATTACCATTTATTATGCATAGTCGCGATGCGGCGGCTGATACCCTTGATATGGCTAAAGGCTTAAAGGCTGGCGATATCGGTGGAATTGTGCATTGCTTTTCATATGGCGTCGACATTGCACGGGAATATTTGAATATGGGAATTTATCTAGGCATTGGTGGTGTAGTTACTTTTAACAATGGGAAGAAGTTGAAGGAAGTGGTAGAATATGCCCCTCTTGACCATCTTTTATTAGAGACTGATTGTCCCTACCTAGCCCCTGTACCATATCGTGGCAAACGCAACACCTCGCTTTTGATTCCGCAGATAGCTGAAGAGATAGCAAGAATCAAAGGGGTTAGCTACGAGGAAGTAGTGACAACGACACATGCGAATGCAATGAAAGTCTTTAAGCTATAACCCAAATTGAATAAAGCGCAGCAACAGCATGAGAGTTAAAAGTACCAAAAGGAGGAAGGAAGCATGGGTGAGATGCATTTTAGCGAATTAGATCAATCACTTTTTGGTAGTGCAACGCATTACGAATTATATAAGAAACTTGGTGCCCATCCATATGGCAAGGGAAGTGATGCGGGTGTCTATTTTGCAGTGTGGGCACCTCATGCCGTGGCAGTTTCTGTAATTGGTGAATTCAATGATTGGCAAGAGCACAGTAATCCTTGTAAACAGGTTGGCGCTATTGGTGTCTGGGAAGTATTTATTAAGGATGCTAAAGCGGGCGACTTATATAAGTTTCATATTGTCACGAAGACAGGTAAGCATCTTGATAAAGCCGACCCCTATGCGCGGTGGGCAGAATTGCGACCAGGGACTGCTTCGCGGATTGCACCAGTATCTGATTTTGCGTGGACTGATGATAAATGGATGGTGGCAAGGCGCGAAGGAGAAGTAACAAAAAAGGCACTAGCGATATATGAACTGCATCTTGGTTCATGGATGAAGCATCCTTATTGCGAAGATAATGAAGATGGTTTTTATAACTATCGAGAATTAGCGAAGCGGCTAGTGACGTATGTCTTAGAGATGGGCTATACCTATGTTGAACTAATGGGGATTGCTGAGCATCCCTTAGATAATTCGTGGGGATATCAGGTGACGGGTTATTATGCACCAAATTCGCGCCATGGCACACCAGCGGATTTTCGGTATCTGGTTAACCATCTTCATAAGCATAATATTGGTGTGATTTTAGATTGGGTACCAGCTCATTTCCCCAAAGATAATCATGCATTGGCTGATTTTGATGGAGAGCCACTTTACGAGCATCCCGACCCTAAGCGGGGCGAACAGCCCGAGTGGGGCACTAAGGTCTTTAATTATGGACGAAATGAAGTTAAGAACTTTTTGATTGATAACGCCCTTTATTGGATTGAAGAATTTCATATTGATGGGCTACGAGTTGATGCTGTGGCATCAATGCTTTATTTGAATTATGGAAAAGAAGAAGGTCAGTGGATACCAAATAAATATGGTGGCAAAGAGAATTTAGAAGCAGTGGAATTCTTTAAGCATCTTAATACAGTAGTGCTTGGACGCAATCAAGGCACGATGATGATTGCCGAGGAGTCAACAGATTGGCCGTTGGTGACAGGTAGACCAGAGGATGGTGGCTTGGGATTTACTTTTAAATGGAATATGGGGTGGATGAATGATTTCCTTGAGTATATGAAATTAGACCCATATTTTAAGAAGTTTAATCACAATAAGATGACATTTGGGATGACTTATGCCTATCGTGAGAATTATGTGCTAGTGTTATCGCATGATGAAGTAGTTCACTTAAAGTGTTCAATGCTTAGCAAGATGCCGGGACTTACTGGTGAGAAATTCGAGAATCTAAAGGCAGGATACGGCTATATGATTGGGCACCCAGGTAAGAAGCTTTTATTTATGGGGCAAGACTTTGGCCAGTATCGAGAGTGGAGCGAAGAACGGGAACTTGATTGGTATTTATTAGGTGAGGAGAAACACCTTAAGCTTAAAAAGTGTGTCGCCGATATGCTTCATCTTTACCGAAAGTATCCAGCTCTTTATGCTAATGATGGTGACCCTAAGGGCTTTAGTTGGATTAATGCTGATGATAGCGATAGGAGTATTTTTAGTTTTGTTAGATATTCACTAAGCGGGCAAGATAATTTATTGTTTATTTATAATTACACCCCGCTGGCGCGCGATGATTACCGCGTAGGCGTGCCAACAAATGGCACATATACCTTACTTTTAAATAGTGCTGACCCGCTTTATGGCGGAGCTTATCCCCAAGAGACAAGGGAATATTCGGCGACGAAAAGTAGCTGTGATAATTGTGATTATTCAATTGGTTATAAGCTGCCACCGCTTTCTGTTAGTGTCTTTATCTTTTAGATGCAAAAGGTGAGCTTTTTCACAAAATGACTTTACAATTTAAAGAATAGTGGTATATAATTATAGAATAAGTATTTCAACATGGAAGGAGTGCTACGATGAAGATAAAAAATATTAACAATGTGGATAAATTTTTTGAAGTAGTTGATAGTTGCAAAGGGAGAGTTGAGCTTGTAACAGGCGAAGGCGATAGACTAAATCTAAAATCAAAATTATGCCAATATGTATCTTTGGCAAATATTTTCTCAGGTGGCGAGATTCCAGAATTAGAAATTATTGCTTCCGAGAAAGAAGATATTGATAAATTATTTAATTTTATGATTAATGGTTAAGAGGAATTGATTATACAATTCCGTGATAGTTTGACCATGTAAGTATCTAGCCTTATACGTGCAAAGGAGAACTTCTTGACGCGTATAGGGCTAGAGTTGTTATTAGATATGATAAAGCAGGAATAAAGAGGGCATAAAATGATAAAACAATTATTAAAAGGAACTGGTGAATTTAAAAAGCAGATAATCTTAACACCGCTAACGATGTTAGGGGAGGTCTCGATGGAAATTCTGATTCCATATGTCATGGCATTGATGATTGATAATGGAATTAAAGGGGCATATGGACTTCCTTATACGATAAAGATGGGTTGCTTAATGATTGGACTAGCTGCCGTGGCGCTTTTCTTCGGGGTTCTTTCGGCGAAGTATGCTGCTGAGGGTAGTATGGGAATGGCCGCCGTCCTTCGTAAGCGATTATTTGACAAGGTACAGGACTTTTCATTTTCAAATGTGGACCAATTTTCAACAGCATCATTGATTACAAGGATAACGACCGATGTTGCTAATGTTCAAAGGGCAGCGATGATGCTTATTCGAGCAGGTGCTAGGGCAATCTTGATGTTTGTTGGAGCTTTGTTTATGTCGCTTAGAACTAATGTAGAGCTTTCATCCATATTTATCGTAATCATTCCATTTATTGCGATTGCAGTAGTCATGTTAGCGACCAAAGCAATGCCACGTTTTAAAGAGATGCTTAAGAAGTATGATGATTTGAATTTGGATGTACAAGAGAACTTAACTGGAATTCGGGTTGTTAAGGCTTTTGTTCGTGAAGAATATGAAGATAGTAAGTTTAAAAAGGGTGCTAATGAAGTTAGAGCAGCCCAATTAGGAGCGGAGAAGATTGTTATTTGGGGGATGCCATTAATGTTCATTACGATGAGCTTAAGTATTGTTTCGGTACTTTGGTTTGGTAGTAAGCTATTGATGGAGGGAAGTTTAGAGGTTGGTCAATTGACGAGCTTTACGACTTATATTGTTCAAGTCTTAATTGCCCTAATGCTAGTGGCGATGGTTATGATTAACTTAGTATTATCAAGAGCATCAGCGGTTCGTATCGTTGAGGTCTTAGATGCTAAGGTTGATTTAAGAGATGACAATGTGGACTCTAAGCTTGCGTTAGCTGATGGTTCAATTATCTTTGAAAATGTTTCCTTCCAATATGCTAAGGAATCACGGCAAGAGACCCTTGCCAATATTAATTTGTCAATCAAGTCTGGTCAGACGGTCGGAATTATCGGCGGAACAGGGGCAGGTAAGACATCACTTGTACAACTAATTCCACGACTATATGATATTACTAAGGGTAATCTTTTAGTTGGTGGTCACGCTATAAAAGATTATGCTTTAGCAACACTTCGTAATGATGTCGCGATGGTATTACAGAATAATGTCTTATTTTCAGGAACTATCAAAGATAATTTGCGTTGGGGTAATAAAGCAGCGAGTGATGAAGAGCTTGAAGAAGCTTGTCGCCAAGCTTGTGCCCATGATTTCATCATGGCTTTTCCAGATAAATACGATACGGAGCTTGGACGTGGTGGTGTTAATGTCTCAGGGGGACAAAAGCAACGACTTTGTATTGCCAGAGCTTTATTAAAGTCACCGAAGGTGGTTATCTTAGACGACTCGACCAGTGCAGTTGATACAGCCACAGACAGTAAGATTAGAGCAGCATTTAAGGAACATCTCAAGGGTACGACGACACTTATTATTGCGCAACGAATCACCTCGATTATGGAGGCTGACCAGATTATTGTTATGGATGAAGGAATGATTAATGCGGTGGGAACCCACCAAGAATTGCTGGCGACTAATAATATTTACCAAGAGGTTTATAACTCTCAGCAAAAGGGTAGCGAAGCGTAGTTAAATGAAAGTGATGAAGCGAGGATTATATGGCTATAAGAGATAGAAATAAAAAGGTAGGCGAGAAGCCGAAGGATACAAAGGCAACAATTAAGCGAATATTCTCTTACATGAAGGACTCTAAGCTGATTTTGGGCTTAGTGTTAATCTGTGTGTTGGTTGGTTCATTAGCGGATATCGTCGGGATGTTTTTCGTAAAAAGTATTACTGATGATTTCTTGATACCATTAGCAACGAACGGATATCATCCCGACTTAGTAAAGTCGTTAGCTCAGATGCTAGGATTAATGGCAGGAGTCTATGTTCTAGGGGCGGTGTGTACATATCTGTATTCACGTTTGATGCTGCAAGTATCAACGAAGACCTTATATAAGATTAGGGTAGAACTATTTGAGAAGATGGAGAAGTTGCCAATTAAGTATTTTGATACAAATGAATATGGCAATATTATGAGTACCTATACAAATGATACTGATGCGATTAGGCAGATGTTAACGGAGAGTATTGTTAATGTAATCTCCTCGGCAGTTACATTGGTGGGTTCTTTTGTGATGATGTTAATATTGAGTTGGCAGTTGACGATTCTGGTAGTTATCGGTTTAGCGGCAATGGTTGCGGTGATTGGTCTATTAGGGAAGAAGAGCGGCAAATATTTCGGTAAGCAGCAGGTGGCAATAGGTAGTGTTAATGGTTATGTTGAAGAGATGATTGAAGGACAGAAGGTGGCGAAAGTATTCTGTCATGAGGCTGAAATTAAAGAGGCCTTTGCTAAGCGTAATGAACAGCTGCGAAAGGATGGAACTCAGGCGAATATCTTAGCTAATGCGATGATGCCGGCGATGTCTAATATGTCTAATATTTTATATGGAATTGTCGCGATGAGTGGTGGGGTGTTGGTAGTCTTAAAGCGCCTAACCCTTGGAACGGTAGTAGCATTCTTGCAATATACGAGCAGTCTAATGCGTCCGTTAGGTCAGTTATCACAGCAGATGAGTGCGGTATTATCAGCAGTTGCTGGAGCGGAGCGAATATTTAAATTAATGGATGAAGAACCAGAGGTTGATGATGGCTATGTGACGCTTGTATATGCCAGCGAAGAGCGTAATGGCACTTTAGTTGAAAGTGAGACACGAACAGGTATCTGGGCATGGAAGCATCCCCATAAGGCTGATGGAACAATTACCTATACTAAGGTTCGCGGAGCAATTGACTTTGAGAATGTTGACTTTGGTTATAACGAAGATAAGCAGGTATTGAATAATATTTCACTATATGCTAGACCAGAGCAAAAGATTGCCTTCGTCGGTTCAACGGGCGCTGGTAAGACGACGATTACGAATCTAATTAATCGTTTCTATGATGTGCCAGAAGGCAAGATTCGTTTTGACGGAATTAATATTAATAAGATTAAGAAGGCTGATTTACGTAGGTCGCTATCGATGGTATTGCAGGACACTCATTTATTTACGGGAACCGTGGCGGAGAATATTCGTTATGGTAAGTTAGATGCCACCAAGGAAGAGATTATTGGGGCCGCCAAATTGGCTAATGCGGATTCGTTTATTTGTCATTTGCCAGAAGGGTATGACACGGTCTTAAAGGCTGATGGCTCGAATCTTTCGCAAGGACAAAGACAGCTTATCGCAATTGCTAGAGCGGCAGTAGCCGACCCACCAGTACTAATTTTAGATGAAGCAACCTCATCAATTGATACCAGAACTGAGGCGCTAATTGAGAAGGGTATGGATAGCTTGATGCATGGTCGAACTGTTTTAGTTATTGCCCATCGGTTATCGACAGTTCGCAATTCTGATGCCATTATGGTTCTTGAGGATGGTGAGATTATTGAGCGAGGGGATCACGATGATTTGATTGCACAAGAAGGTAAGTACTTCCAGCTTTACACAGGAATGTTTGAGCTTTCGTGACAGCTATAATACTAGGAGGAAGACATGTATATTATTGTCGGATTGGGAAATCCATCAAAAGAATACGAGAATACGCGTCATAATATTGGTTTTGACGTAATTGATTATATAATTGATAAATACGATATTGCTTATTCAGGTGCGAAGCACAAAGCGATGTATGGTAGTGGCATGATTGATGGTGTCAAGGTTGTTGTAGCTAAGCCCCTAACTTATATGAACTTAAGCGGTGAAGCAGTTCGCTCATTAGTTGACTTCTATAAGATTGAGCCAGAAAGCGAATTGATTATCGTCTATGATGATATTAGCTTATCACCAGGGAAGATTCGTATTCGCAAAAAGGGCACAGCGGGTGGGCATAATGGCATTAAGAGCATTATTCAGCATCTTGATACGACGAATTTTATGCGCATTAGGGTTGGTGTTGGTGAGAAACCAAAGGGCTGGAATCTTGCTGATTATGTGCTGGGGCGATTCTCTAAGGATGAGCGTAAGTTAGTGGATGAGGCGGTTTGTAATACTACTAAAGCCGTGAGGATGATTCTAAATAATAATATTGATGCGGCGATGAATGAATTTAATGAAAAACAAAGTAAGCAAGCAAAAGAACCAGCGGAACGAGCAGTTGAGGAATAATATATGAAAGCATTGATTCAACCCCTTCTAGGATTGGCTGAATTTACCGATATTAAAAGAGACATTCAAAAAGGCAAGGGCATTATCCAGATTGATGGTTGTGTAGATTCGCAAAAGGCTCATCTTATCTATGGCTTAGCTAGCGATAGCAAGCAAAAGCTAATTATTACAGCGGATGAGCTAAAGGCGAAGACCTTATATGAGGATTATCGTTTCTATGATGATAAGACTTTCTTGTATCCAGCGAAGGACTTGATTTTCTATCAAGCCGATATTCACGGTAATTTATTAGTCAAACAGCGAATGCAGGTCATCAAAAGTTTATTAGAGGATGAAGCAACAACGGTGATAACAAGCATTGCCGGCTGTATGGATAGGATTATGGAATTAGCACAGGTTCGTGCTAATATCTTGGTCTTAAAGAACGAAGATAATATAGCGATAGAACAGCTAACTAAAGATTTAGTAGCTATGGGATATGAAAGAAGTGCGCAGGTGGAAGCACCGGGGCAGTTTTCTGTGCGTGGTGGAATTGTTGATGTCTTCTCAATCACTGAAACAAACCCTTGGCGAATAGAGCTGTGGGGTGATGAAATTGATTCCATTAGAAGCTTTGACGGAGAAAGTCAGCGTTCTATTGAGCATTTAGAGTCGATTAGGCTCTACCCGATGTCGGAGATAGATTTCACTGTGGAAAATGAAAAAAGCAAAGCAGTATCATTTTTGGAATATTTTGATGAGCATAGTTTAATCATTATTGACGAGCCGAACCATATCCTTGAACAGGCGCAGGTGGTTGAGACTGAATTTAAAGAAAGTTTGCTTAGACGTCAAGAAAAGGATTCGCTCCTGCCAATCGCGACCGGCTTATTAAAGAGTGTTGATGAACTTAGGCATATGCTCAATAAGCGTGCCAATATTGCTGTTTCAACCCTAGAAGCACATCAAAAGGCTTGGGAGATAAGTAAGAAATATCAGATGACGATTAAGTCAGTTAATCCATATAATAATAGTTTTCCGTTACTTGTTAAGGATTTAAAGTGGTACAAGCAAGAAGGATATCAAGTTGTCCTTTTAGCGGCATCACGTTCGCGGGCAAAGCGCTTAGCAAAGGATTTACAAGATGAGGGCTTGAGTAGCTTTTATAGTGAAGATAGTGAACGGTTGATTAAAGCTGGTGAGATTAAGGTCATTTATGGTCATACGCACCGTGGATTTGAATATCCGCTAATCAAATTCGTCGTTATCACAGAGCAAGATATCTTTGGCAAAGAAAAAAGAAAGCGCCGCAAGAAAAGAGAATATAGTGGCGAAAAGATTAGCAGTTTTACCGAACTTAGTATCGGCGATTATGTTGTTCATGAGAAGCATGGTCTAGGGATTTATCGTGGTATAGAAAAAGTCGAGACCAATAAGATTATCAAAGACTATATCAAGGTTGAGTATGCCAAGGGCAGTAACCTCTATATCTTAGCAACTCAATTGGAATTTCTTCAAAAGTATGCTGGTGCCGAAAGTCGCCAGCCCAAACTTAATAGCTTAGGCGGTAGCGCTTGGACGAATACCCGAGCCCGGGTTAAAAAGGCGGTCAAAGAGATTGCCAAGGATTTGGTCAAATTATATGCAACCAGACAAGAGAACGAAGGCTATGTCTATGGACCAGATACTGTTTGGCAAAATGAATTCGAGGAGTTATTTCCTTTTGAAGAGACCGAAGACCAGCTTTTAGCAATAGAAGCTGCCAAAAGAGATATGCAAAGTAAGAAGATTATGGATAGACTAATCTGTGGGGATGTGGGTTATGGCAAGACGGAGATTGCTATTCGGATTGCTTTTAAGGCGATGCAAGAAGGTAAGCAGGTGGTCTACCTCGTGCCGACGACGATTCTGGCACAGCAGCATTATAATACCTTCGTTCAGCGGATGAAGGATTTCCCCGTTCGGGTAGATTTGCTATGTCGCTTTAGGACACCGACGGAGCAAAAGAAGACCGTGCAAGATTTAAAAAGTGGCTTAGTTGATATTGTGGTCGGGACGCACCGAGTACTTTCAAGTGATATCCAGATTAAGAATTTGGGACTTTTGATTATTGATGAAGAGCAACGCTTTGGCGTAACCCATAAAGAGAAGATTAAGAAGCTAAAAGAAAATGTCGATGTCATGACGCTGACCGCAACGCCTATTCCGCGAACCTTGCATATGAGCCTAGTTGGAATTCGTGATATGAGTGTCTTAGAAGAAGCACCTCAAGATCGGGTACCGATTCAGACCTTTGTTTCAGAATATAGCGAAGAGATGGTAAGAGAAGCGATTAGTCGTGAGTTAACTAGAGGCGGACAGGTCTATTATGTTTATAATCGAGTGCGAACTATCGATAAAGTAGCAGCAAAAATTGCTGAATTGATACCAGAAGCGAATGTTGCCTATGCTCACGGTCAAATGAAAGAACGTGAACTTGAGAAGATTATGTATGACTTTATCAATAATGAAATCGATGTCTTAGTTTCGACAACGATTATTGAGACGGGCTTAGATATTTCCAATGTTAATACAATTATTATTCATGATTCAGACCAACTGGGATTGTCGCAACTTTATCAACTTAGAGGTCGGGTAGGACGTTCCAATCGAACGGCGTATGCCTTTTTGCTTTATAAGCGTGATAAGCTGTTAAAAGAAGTAGCCGAAAAGCGCCTGCATGCGATTCGAGAATATACCGAATTAGGTAGTGGCTTTAAGATTGCGATGCGTGATTTGGAGATAAGAGGAGCGGGTAATCTATTAGGGGCAGAGCAACATGGTCATATGGAAGCGGTTGGCTATGACCTCTTTTGTAAGATGCTAAATGAGGCAGTTCGGATTGAGAAAGGCTTAGCGACGCAAGAAGACTTTGAAACAACAATTGATTTGAATATCGATGCTTTTATTCCCGCTACTTATATTACTAGTGAATTTCAGAAGCTGGATATCTACAAACGTATAGCCAGCATCGAAAATAAAGAAGAGTATGAAGATATTCTAGAGGAACTAATGGACCGTTTCGGAGAACCGCCAAAAGCCGTCCAAAACCTATTGAAAATAGCTGAATTAAAGGCGTTAGCTCATCGTGCAGAGGTTATCGATATCAAGCAAACTAAGGCGATAGTCAAGATTAGTATGTATGAGAAGGCTACCTTAAACCCAGCCAAAATACCAGAATTGTTAGACAGCTACCAAGGTGAATTGTCTTTTAAAGCCATTGGCAGTCCCTATTTTCTTTTAAAGATACAAGAACATGCCGTGAAAAGTGGCGAGAAGCTAGTTGGAAAGATTCGCGAGTTTGTGGAAGAATTGTTGAGTTTTTCTGGGAAATAGTCTATAATATATTAGTTAGGAAATAATAATTTTTGCTTAAATACATTGGAGGATATTATGAAAAATTTTAAGATAAGAGCAGTATGTGGAATTCTAATTGCCGCCCTAGGATTGACTACAATGATTGGCTGCAAAGCGAAGACCTTAGATGGGACAAGAACCGTAGTAACTGTAGATAATGAAGAGTTACCTTTAGGGGTTGTAAGCTTTGCGCTTCGTTATGCCCAAGCCCAAAATGACTTTTATTTTCGTCAAATCTCAGCACTATATGGTGAGGGAATGACTTTCCCAAGCTGGAACGAGAAGGCTGATGGCGAGACCAAGACTAGTGGTGAGCGAACCAAAGAAGATGTTATTAATCGTATTGCGAAGATGAGCATTGTCAGAGCTAAAGCTTTAGAGTATAACGTTAGTATTACACCAGAGGAACAAGAGCAGATTGAAGCCGCCGCTAGTGAATTTATCGCTAATAACGACGAGAGTGTTTTGGCTAGAATTGGCGTTACCAAAGAGCATGTAGCAGAATATCTAGAGCTTGAGACATATTACCAAAAGGCATATGAGCCAATGGTAGCTGACAAGGATACTAGTGTTAGCGACGAAGAAGCGAACCAATCAACAGTAACCTATTCATTCTTATCAAATAACAATCTTGAAGAAGCCGAAGCTGAAGCGATAATGAATGAACTTTTAGAAGAATACAAAGAGCAAGACGATATTGCCAGTTTTGACATGATGGCATTGACTAACGAAAAAGAAGAAGCATTTATGACGACAACGGCATCTTTTGGTGATAACGATGAAGCTGGAACGGGTCTTGATGAAGCTGTCAAAGAAGCGGCGAGAACCCTAAAGGATGGTGAGATGTATCAAGAGGTCATCACTGGTGCCGCTGGTGGCGGTTACTTTATCGTTAGAATGGACCAAGTATCTGACCCAGAAGCAACTGAGAGTAAGAGAGAATCACTAATCAGCGAGAGAAAGCAAACAGCCTTCAATGAACTAGTCGATGAATGGTTTGAAAGTGCCAACATTGTTGTTAACGAAGCCCTTTGGAAAGAAGTAAAGCTTGTCGACAAAGAAGCTTATGTCTTAAAGCTAGAAGAACCAGAAGAAAGTGAATTACCACTTGCAACCGAAGCGCCAGTTGAGGTAGAACCAATAATTGAAGAATCGGTAGTTGAAGAACCAGAAGCTGAGCAATCAGAAGATGAAGAAGTAGCAACGGAAGAATCAGGAGCTGAAGAGACCGAATAGATTAAAGAGAGGTTCATAAGATGAACAAGCAAGAATTTGCCGAGCTGGTGAATCGGAAGGTAGTACTGTTAGATGGGGCTACGGGTTCTAATTTGATGATGGCGGGAATGCCTCGCGGTGTCGCAACCGAGAGCTGGATTATTGAGAATAAAGAAGTGATAATCGAGCTTCAAAGAGCCTATGCTAAGGCAGGTAGCGATATTGTCTATGCGCCGACCTTTGCTGCTAATTCAATCAGTCTGGCGAATTTTGGCTTACAGGATAAAGTAGTTGAATTAAACCAACAGCTAGTCGCTATATCAAGAGCAGCAGTTGGTGATAATGCCTATATTGCTGGCGATGTTACGACAGCGGGACAGCTCTTAGAGCCACGAGGTCCAATGACTTATGAACGTTTATTAGAGAGCTACAAAGAACAGATAGCAGCACAAGTTGAAGCGGGTGTAGATTTATTGGTGGCGGAGACGATGCTTGGTATTGACGAGGCTATTGTTGCCTTAGATGCAGCGATGCAAGTATGTGATTTGCCGATGATGTGTACATTAACCCTAGAAGCTGATGGAACTGCTCTTTATGGCGGGAATGCTGTTGAGGCAGTAGAGACATTGCAAGAGATGGGCGCGGCCGCAGTAGGACTTAATTGTTCAGTTGGACCAGACCAGCTAGAGGCGGTTATTGCTAGCATGAAAGCTAAGGCAAAGGTACCAATTATTGCCAAGCCTAATGCTGGGATGCCAGTGATAAATGAGCAAGGTGAAGCTATCTATAATATGGCAGTAGAGCCATTTTGTAAAAGTATGAAACGGTTAGTAGAAGTAGGTGCGGGCATTATTGGGGGATGTTGTGGAACTAATCCAGAATATATTCAGTGCCTAAAACAAATGACAGAAGAAATATGATGCAGAAGCTCTTGTCGTGATGGCTGGAGCTTTTGTTGTACTATATTAGGGATTTACGTTCCTAGTAAATAAAAAGATTATATCCAAGGGAGGATGAAATGGAAGATAAAAGATTTGCCGTACTAATTGATTCGGATAATATTTCAGCAAAATATGTTGCGGGTATCTTAGCCGAGATGACTAAGTATGGAATTATAACTTATAAGCGAATATATGGTGACTGGACTAGTAGTCACACGACGAAATGGAAAAAGGAATTGCTGGAGAATTCAATTACCCCCATTCAACAATTCAGTAATACGACAGGGAAGAATGCGACGGATTCGGCGCTGATTATTGATGCAATGGATATCTTATATACTGGCAGTGTTGATGGCTTTTGTATTGTCTCAAGTGATAGTGATTTCACGCGTCTAGCCAGTCGTCTACGTGAGTCGGGGATGGATGTTATTGGGATGGGCGAGGAGAAGACACCGCGTTCATTTAGAGCGGCGTGTAGCGTCTTTACCAGCCTAGAGATATTGATGGATAATGACGAAGAGAGCGATACTACTACTCGAGATAAAGAAGGTGGCGTAGTGCCATCAAGAAATGAGAATGCGATTAGTAAAGCCACGATTGAGAAAGATATTATTGATATTATTATTGAAAGTGAGAATAAGGGCGCAGCCGCAGGGCTAGCGGATATTGGCAATCGGCTGATTAAGAAATATCCCGACTTTGATGTACGTAACTATGGCTATAGTCGATTGTCAAAGTTTATGGAAGAGATGCCTGAGCTGGAGGTTCATAAGGAGAATAATGTCTATACGGTTAAGCTAAAAGATAATGAACAAGCAAGTGAAGAGATTGTTCATTATATAAAGAAGCTAGTGAAGGATAGTAAGGGCCGAGGAATCTATTTAAGCGAACTAGGCAATTTATTAAATAGTAGGTATAAGACCTTCAATGTCAAGGACTACGGTTATTCGAAGTTTTCAAAGTTCGTCCAAAGCTTCTGGGAGCTTGAAATAAGAGAAGATGCCGCAAAGCGAAATGTAGTCTACTATAAATAAGCAGGCTTAATAAGCCGGTCAATTATCTAAATCTTTGGATAAAGGAATCGCTATCGTACAAGTGGTGCCACCCAAAGATTCATAGAACATTAAGAAGTCATCACCATAGCGAAGCTTTAGGCGACAGAGAACATTGGCGATACCATAGCCACCAGGCATATTAGGAAAAAATTCTTTGATTTCGTCAAGGGATTGATAGGGCATTTGGTTTAATTTGTTCATGATGATGCGATCAATCGGAAAGCCATTATTATAAAGTGAAAAGATTATTTTATTATCGGCGTAGGTTACATTAATGATGATTTGACCATCATGGTTATCAATATTGGCGAAACCATACTTAATACAATTCTCGATGATTGGTTGTAATAATAACTTAGGAATAATAGCGTTTAATAGCTCGGGTGGTGAATTAATAGCAAAGTCAAAGGAACTATTAGTACGGGCTTGTTCAATCCGCATATAATGTTCGGCATGTTCTAATTCCTCGGCAATGGTTAATGTCTCATGGCCTTTACTTAGACCGATGCGAAGGAAGTTTGACAAAGAAGAGATAAGTTCAGCCGTTGGCAGGTCATTATTTAGGCGTGCCAACATTTGAATATTAAATAAAGTGTTATAGATAAAATGAGGATTGATTTGATGTAGTAAGAGGTTGTATTCATTTGCTCTTAAGGAAGCTTGATTGTCTTCAATGGTCGCTAATAATGATTGGATATTATCAAGCATTTGGTTGTAACCAGAAGAAATCATGTCTAATTCGGTGTTGGTATCTATTTGAATAGGACGCCCAAGACTATCTAATGAAAAGCTTGTTAACGTCGATGATAGATAACGTAATGGCTTAGTGAAATGTGCCGACATAATAAGCGTAAAAAATAGTGATAAAGCAATAGCAATTAAAAGAATCAACAAAATGGTCTTAAAGAAGGTATTCGATGAGTTCTGGATGACGCTTTTGGGAACAGCGGACACTAAAACAAAGCCAGTTATCTCGTCTATAGCTGTGAAGTAATAAGAGCCATCGAGATAATAAGGTTCAAAGGATTCTAAAGTTAAGCGGTTAGCGAAGTCGACAGTTTGAAAGTCAAGGGCAGTAAAGCTATAGTCCGCAGAATAAACGATATTTAAAGTGGCATCTAATAAGAAGTAATTACATTTTTCTTGCATATCAATATTAGAAAAGATATTTTGGTAAAAGTTTGAACCAATCCGAAAGCCTAATAACCCAGGTTCGCAGTCAATCGATAAATGACGAATTTTGCGAGCCATATATAAGTCCGGTGTGTGGTCAATATTGTTGCTGACAGTTACTAATAGAGCCTGCGAGTATGTAGGCTTGGTTGTTTCGTAGAATAGCTTGAGAAGATGCGGGTTTTGAGCCGCTTCTTGAGCCAAAAAGGATGATGCATAGGTATCTCCATTATTATCAATATAAAAGAGATAATCCAAATAATTATTATTGGGATAACGTAAGCTATCGAGAATATATTTGCGAGAAGAATAATTTAGTTGCGGTGTCGTTAGCGATTCTTGGATATAAGGGTTACTAAGATAATTCTGCGATAAGTTGATTAGCGACGATACCCCTTTTTGAAAATCGGCTAACATTTGGTGGGTCGCTTGATTATGATTGGTAATGGCAAGGTCATGTAAGGTCTTACTAGTTGTATTCATGAAAATGAAACCAACTAGCAAAAGGAGAAAGACAATGATAGTAGTAGAAAATAAGAACAATTGGCGACCTACTCCGTAGAATAAGTTTTTAAATAATTTCATTTAGTCCCTCACTTTCCGATATTCGTTCGGAAGACAACCCACATTTGCCTTAAATAATTGTGAGAAATAAGAAGGATTGGGGATGCCGACGCGTTCACATATCTTAACAATACTATAATTGGTATTGCGTAAAAGTATCTTTGCCTCTTCTAAGCGTAGTTGCAGTAGATAAGTTTTGAAACCATCAGTGGTTTCTTTTTTAAAAATACGACCAAAGTACACGGGGTTTAGATGTAAGATATTTGCCATTGTCGCAACGCTTAAGTATTCATCGGTAATGTGGTCTTTGGCATATGCTTTAGCTTGTAAAATATAAGATTTCGCTGTTTGATTTACCGAAAGTTCATTCAAGTCTTCAAGGTATTGAATCAATAAAATGATGTTTTGATTCAAGATGGGGATAGTCTTTAGGATGTGGATATTATCAAAATTATGAGTAAAATTCCAAAAGTAAGATAATAAATCCTCAGACAAATCTAAATGTATAAAAGAAGTCCAAATTTCTAGAGATAGTCTTTGGATACAAAGCTTTTGATATTCTGTATTCGTTATGGGTGCTAATTCAACGATGAAGTTTTCAAAGGCTTTTTTGGCGCGCATGCCACTTAAAGACCGAATTGATTCGATGATTTGGTTAGCGAAATATTGAGGATATCGAAATTCAGTAGTGGAAAGGGTGAAGTCATCGGCAAGAACCTCAGGATAGAGCGAGTCGATGCCAGCATCATTTGCCATTTTAAGTAAAGTCTGCGATTCCTTAACGGCTTTGTTGATATCGGAAATAGCGGTATATTCGTTAGAAATGGAGAAGATGACATCCATTTGAAAGATATTTTTGAAGCCAGCAAATAATTCATCAAGGCGGTGTCGATTAAAGAAACCTGTCGCAGGAATCGTGATGATTAGTAGTAAGTCGAGACTACTGCCTTCGAAGACATAGCCCTCAAAATAATCAACGAGATGATTCCTTAGATAATGCAAAAGGGCATAGCGTCCCGATTGAAGCTGATGAATATTGGTACTAAAGTCGGTGGTGGCACAGACACATAAGTAGTGAATATTAGAGAAATCTTTTTTAGCTATGGCAAGAGAATCAAGAAATATTGATTCGGTTATTTGATTTGAAATATAGCTACTAAATAGTAATTGGATATAGCTATTAGCATGTTTGTCAAAGAAGGCATCATAGGCTTTTGCTAGCGCTTCATCCTCGCTTTTTTGCAGGTGATAATCATAAATGGCGTTCATTGTATCGCCTAGTTCTTGCTCGTTTAGGGGCTTTAATAAGTAGGTATATGCACCCAGTGAACAAGCTGTCTTCGCATAATCAAAATCTTCGTGGGCGCTCATAACGACAAAGACGATGTCGGGAAAATGTTTGAGAGTGGTCTCGATTAACTGTAATCCAGTCATCTGATTCATAAGGACATCGGTGATAACAACATCGGGATGAAATTCTTCCATTAGACGTAAGGCTTGGATGCCATTTTTGGCAGAGCCAACGACATAAAAGCCCCACTTTTCCCAAGGAATAGTCTTGACTAGTCCCTCTAAAATAATTGGTTCATCATCAACGATTAATAATTTTAACATCGTGTATCTCCTTTGATATTGCTATCATAAGTGCAATCAAAAAAAGTGTCAATGTCGTTTTCGAGGTAGGTATAATTTTTTGTAATTAAAGGTATAATTATTTGTATTTAGCGGGAAAATATATTTGTTATACTTGCAAAAATAGTAATTATAGGATAGCAACATCAAGAGATATTTTGACAAGCTAGTCCTAACAAGGAGGAAAAGAAAGTATGAGGAAAAAAGTAATTGCGTTGACACTGTGTATTATGATGCTAAGTGGTTTAGCGGCTTGTGGGAAAGCGACTGACAAGCAGGGAGCAGGAAGTGAAGGTGATACGACCACGAAAGAAAGTACCGAAGTGAGTGCAACCGAAGGTGAGATTGAGATACCGATTATCTTAAATACAGGAACAAATGATGCCCTAGATATGGAATGGGGTGAGGTAGTTGAAGCCTTTAATGAAGAATATGCCGGAAAATATCGGATTGAGGTTGAGAAGCTGGCAGGGGCAGCCGAAGATTATCGGCAGAAGATAAAGATGCTTAATAGTGCTGAATCATTGCCAAGTATCTTGTTTGGAATGGGCACTGAGCCAGCCTTTTTAGATCTTTTGATTAACAATGATAGATTAGTTGATATCGAACAATATATGGCGGCGGATGCTAATTGGACTAGTCATTTAATGCCTCAGGCAATCGAAGAATTTAAGACCGATAAAGGAACCTTTCTAGTGCCAGTTACTGGTGTTCAAATGGCAGGGGTCTACTACAATAAGGAACTTTTTGAGGAAGCGGGAATTAATGGATTTCCTGAAACCTGGGAAGATTTCTTAAAGGCCTGTGAGGACTTAAAAGGCGCTGGAATAACTCCTATTTCATTGCATACAATGGAGACGGCATGGTGTGGAATGTTAGCAGCAACAGCTAACATGGCGGCAACGGAGACTGGCAGAAAATTTTTAGAAGAGCAATTCCCTAGTAGTTATGATAATCAAGAATTTAGAGATAGTATGGAAATGATGGTTAAGTTGTTCAAAGATTACTCAACAGAGGATGCAGTCGGAGGCAGTTATGCTTTAGCCTCTAATCATTTCTTTGCTGGTAATACGGCAATGATACCAAATGGACCATGGATGATGGAATCCTTAACCGATACTAGTTATGCAGAAGAAGGCTTTGAAAATAAAGTTGGATATGCCGCCTTCCCAGGTAATGCGATGCAAGGATTCCTCGGACAGCAAGCGATGGCGATTTCAAAAGACCATCCTCAAGAAGTTATCGATGGTGCGATTGAGTTTGTGAAATTCTATCACCAACCAGAATATATCCTAAGAGCGGCAGAAAAGACGGGTAGTATGCCAACTGCTGTTGAGCTAGAAAAAGAAACAATTGAGAAGATGATTTTACCAATGCAAGAATACGTTGAGTGTGCGAAGAATGTTGATATTATTTTCCCGAACTATCAAAACAAGTGGGATCCAATCGCACAACAAGATATCTTTGGTCGAGAGTTACCGAACTTGATTTATGAATCAATTGATATGGATGAATTTATTACGATGTTAGATGAAGGAGCGGCTCAATATCAATTAGATATTGAATAGGAAGTGAAAAAGAAATGTTAATAGTTTTAAAGAAAAAGGTGGCATATGAATAAGAAAAAAAATATTTGGATTATCACGTTTTTGGCACCAACTGTTATTTTGTTTTTGCTAATCTACATGGGACCGCTAATTATCGCGATAGCTTCTAGTTTTACTAAGTGGAATGGCATGACAGCGATGCAATTCGTGGGTATTGACAATTATGTCAATATTTTCAAAGACCCGGTCTTTCGTGCATCTTTATGGCATACGCTGATATGGGCATTTCTGGCGTTGGCAATCCATGTGCCTTTTGGGGTGATGGTGGCGCTTGTCTTGCGTCGCAGAAGAAAGGGCTGGAAGTTCGTACGAGCTTCCTTTATGCTTCCGAATATTATATCTAAGGCAGCGTTAACCTTGATGTTTGTCTTTATTTTTAAGCCGGATGTTGGGGTCTTGAACACTGTTTTAAGAAATGTTGGCTTAGATAAGCTTACAACTAATTGGCTAGTTAACCCCAGCACCGCATTTTTTAGTGTAACAAATATCTGGCTGTGGTATGCGGCGGTCATAACCTTAATTACGCTTTCTGAAATGATGTCGATTTCATCAGAATTGGCAGAGGCAGCTAGAGTAGATGGGGCATCAGAATGGCAGATTGATTTTAAGATATATCTGCCATTGTTAAGACGGATTATTGGAACGAGTTCTGTTATTGCTATCACCGCCGTTTTCAAGGAATTTGAAAGTATTTATATGACGACCAACGGTGGGCCAGGGAACTCGACAATGACCGTTTCGGTGATGATGGTTAATAAGATTGTTCAGAGTAATCAATATGGATATGCGAATGCGTTAGGGGTGTTACTATTGGTTATGGGCGTTGTTGCGATGCTGGTATGTAATAAGATATTTAGCATGGATAAGGCTGACTATTAAGATAAAGGGGTGTTTAAGTGAAGAAAGTAGGAGTTGCGTTATATGATTATCTAATTATGGCGATTGTCGTAATAATATCTGTTTTTCCATTAATATGGGTTTTTGTTTCTTCGTTCAAGACGAATAAAGAGATTTTAAGTTCAGCCTTTTCGATGCCAACTGGTCTGGATTTATCAGGATATATGATTGCCATGGAGAAGGCTAATATCCCGATGCGCTTTTTGACTTCGTTAATAGTTGCGGGGGCAAGCATGATTTTGTCAGTAATATTTTTCTCGATGGCGGCTTATGTCTTAGCACGTGTTGACTTTAAGGGGAAAGCGATTTTATTTGCCTTATTAATTTCGTCAATGCTGATTCCCACCAATGCGATGATTCAGCCCGTTTATTATGTGATAAAGACCTTGGGGCTTTATGATACGAAGGTAGGCTTAATATTGGTATATACTGGTTTTGGGATGGCGATGAGCCTGTTTTTGATGAGAAGTGCCTTTATGGGGGTGCCAAAAGAGTTAGAAGAGGCAGCTTATTTAGATGGTGCAGGATTTTTCAAGACTTTTTCTGCGGTGATGATTCCCGTTTGTAAGCCAGCTATCGCTAGTTCGGCGATTTTGACTTTTGTATTTTCGTGGAATGAATTTTTATATGCGATGCTTTTGACTTCCAGTGAACGGAATCGAACCTTGCCGCTGACAATTAAGTATTTTACATCTTCGTTTGGCTTTAATTATTCTTCGATGTTCGCGGCGTTAGTACTTTGTATTGTGCCAACTGTTATCGTCTATGTTGTGATGCAAGAGCAGATTGCCGAGAGTATGGTAGCTGGCTCGGTTAAAGGATAAGAGAGGAAATGACAAATGACAAAAATGATTGAAACACCAGAATATATTGATTCTTTAGTACTATATGAGATTGCAACGAAGGCTTTTACTTCACCAAATGGAGCGGAAAGTGGGACTTTTAATGGGGTTAGTGAGAAGATTTCGTACCTGCAAGAATTAGGGGTAACGGGAATATGGTTAACGGGACACCAACTTTGTAATCCTAATCATTTTTATAATATTTGGACTCAGTATGCTTGTATTGACCCAACGAAATTAGACCCGACCCTTGGGACAGCGGCGGATTTCGCCAATATGGTAGCGACGGCACACCAGCATGGCATTAAGGTCTTCTTAGACAATATCCCGCATGGCATTATGAAAGATAGTCCGCTGGTTGCCGAACATCCAGAGTGGTTTATTAAAGGCTCGTGGGGGATGATTGACTTTGATTGGTATGGTAATCACTCGGACTTAGATGAGTGGTGGCTAGAGATGTTACTCCATTATATAGTAGACTGTGGTATTGACGGATATCGTATTGATGTTGCTCATTATCGCAATGACCTTTGGGCAACGTTACGAAAGAGAGCTAAAGAGGCGGGCAAAGAGATATTATTAATTGCCGAAAATGGTCCGGCTTTCTTGGGTGTTATTGATATGCTGCAGCATGGTGAGCAATATTCTGACCATGTTGTCTTATTTAAAGAATCACGGATGCTTTGGGATAGTGCGGGGCATTTTAATGACCGTAGCAAGCAGCTAGCGGAGCAGTATTATGTTGAAGTGATTTTCGAAGATGGTAGTAGCCAGAAGAGTTATGATGTTCTATCAGCAGAGTCGCGGATGTTCTTTGGTGGAATGCAAATAGTGCCACTAGGTGCAGAAACAGAAGTTATCTTAGATGAAGAAGCTGGGATAGAATACCAGATTGAATTTATGGCAATGCGTCTAGAGAATATTCGGATGGGCAAAAGAATAGTCGATATCGTTGTGACCGGAATTGAGAAGAATGTCTGGCATTATGATGAAAATAATACTCTGGAGGTTGATTATTATATTGAGGTGGAGGGTAAGGCACCATCGCTTAAGATTAGACTGCCGATTAGACAGCAAGCAGGGACATATATGTCGAATCAATTAAGCTGTCATGACCATGGTTGGGATGGTTCGCCGCTAGACGAGAATCCATATACGGCACAGGGTAGTAGATATCTATGGGGCTATGGCTGTGCCCTTACACCAGCCGTACCAGTCTTCATGGCGGGCGAAGAATTTAATGCTGATTATGTTCCGCTTCCCCAACATTCACCACGTTTATTTGGTGGCGAGCTTAATGGTCAAGGTCGTTGGTTATATGGTAGCTGGATTCAGTGGCAGCAGTTAGAGAATCCTGATAAAAAGGCAGTTTTAAGCGATGTGCAGAAGATTCTTGCGATTCGTAAGAAATATCAGCATTTAATAAGACCTTTCCAGATTAAAGGGAGTAATAACGCGGTTCTTAAAAGTGTGGCTTTTGATTCGGAAAGTGTTTTGCCAGTGCCATATTTGTATGTAGGTGAAAAAGAAGCGATATGTGTTATGGCAAATCCACAAAATGAGGATGTAACATTAGCTATTGATATAGCCGCAGCCCTTCCGACTTGGGCAAAGATGAAGGTTAAAACTATCTTTGGTGGTAATCAAGAAGAGCTTATGGGCGTGACATCACCACAAGAACTTAGTAAGTATAGGTGGCATATTGCGGCTGACTATCAAGAACAAGGTGGTTTGAAGGTCTTACTTTTCGAGGAGGAGTGATATGAATAATTTTAACCGTTGCATGAATACGATAAAGCTACAAAAAACAGACTATCGAGCAGCTGCCTTACATAACTTTCAAGTATGTGCCAAATATTCTCAAGAAAGTTATGCTCAATTTGTTTTGAATCCTGAGCAAATGGCGGATATGCATGAAGAGATGCAACAAAGATTCGGCTATGATATGTTGATGGTTGAAAATGGCACAGCGAGCTTAGCAGAAAGCCTTGGCTGTGGGGTTGTTTACCGTGATGATGATTCGCCAGTAGCCCATAGCCCCGCTCTTAATGATTTAATGGAAGTATCTTCATTGGAAGTCAGTGAAGCGATATTAGAGTCACCATTAGTAAAAGCAAATATCGAAACAGTGAAAATCCTTCGTAAGCGTCTAGGTGATAGTGTCGTAATCCTAGGAAGAGGCGACCAAGGTCCCTTTAGTCTGGCTTCGCAGTTATATGGTATGAATAATCTCTTAGTTGATTTATTAAGTGAAGATGCCGAAGCCGAAATTCACTTGTTATTAAAGAAATGTGTCGAAGCAAATATCATTTATTGTAAAGCCCTTTTGGAAGCGGGGGCACATGTCACTTCTTTGGGTGATAGTACGGCAGGTCCGGATGTGATATCGCCAACGATGTATGAGACGTATGCCAAGCCTTATGAGCAAGAAGTAGTTGAAGCTATCCACAATATAGGGGGCTTAATCTCCCTACATATCTGTGGCAATGCAACTTCTATCATAGATAAAATGGTTCAAACTGGTGCCGATATTTTAGAAATAGACCAAAAGAGCGATGTCTTAGGTGCGATTAAGGCAGCTCAAGGCAATTGTGCATTATTGGGACAAGTATCACCAATTACGTTGATGAGAGGAAGTGTTGAACAAGTGCGAAGTGAAACTAAAGCACTGATAGATATTGCCAATCAACAAGACTATAATGGGTTGATATTAGGGGCGGGTTGTGCCATAGGTGGTTCGACACCGTTTACGAATATTGAAGCGATGTTGAGTTTTCGTTAGGATTAGATTTGTTTGATTAAGCCCTCTTTATAAAAACTACCGCCAACTCTTGGATGGGGGGGAATTATCAGGGGAGGGGTAGAACTGCAATTGGATAAAAAAAGTTGGGGAAAAAGGTGTACTTTTATCCCCAACTTTTATTTTTGTTTTTTTATTTACCATTTTATCTAAGTTAGGATTAGCTCTCAATCCCTTTACGCGAAGGAAGACCTTTGTCGAAAGGATGTTTAGCCTTGCAGATTTCAGAAACATAATCAGCAGCATCGATAAGCTTATTGCTAGGATTTTGCCCAGTTAGGATTACTTCCAAGTGTGTCGGCTTAGTTTTCAAGAAATCTAAGAGTAATGCTTCGTCAAATAGCTTGGCATCAATGGTATAGACTAGTTCGTCAAAGAAAACAACGTCGAAGTGTTCATCAATAGCCTTGGCAGTGAGCATCTGGAATTGTTCTTCGTAATAACTTTTGCGCTCAGCCTTTTCGGTATCGGTCATTTGAAAGCTGAACTTCTCTTGTTCTAGACCATCGATAATGGTGATGTTTGATATCTGTAAGAGAGCTTTACGCTCGTTAGTTGCATTGTTTTTCATGAACTGATATATCAAAACTTTGCGTCCGAAACCAGCCGCACGAACACAAAGTCCGACAGCACAAGTAGTCTTGCCTTTGCCGTTGCCACAGTAAATGTGGATACAACCGCGTTCGCAATTGGTTTGTTTTTCCATTAGTATCTCCTTGTGAAGCAATATTTATCGAAATTAAGCAGTAACCTCGTTTGCTAATTCAAGTCCCTCGTCAACAGCTTTGGCGTTCTCAAGAGTAGTTTCAGCGATAGAGCGAACTGCTTCTTCGGTGAAAAAGCCCATGTGTGAAGTAATCAAAACGTTAGGGAAAGAAGCTAATCTAACTAAGACTTCATCGTTGATAATCTCATTAGAGAGGTCTTCGTAGAAGAGACCATCTTCCTCTTCGTAAACATCAAGGGCAACACCGTTGAATTTGCGTTTTGATAGTCCTGCAATCAAATCTTCGGTGTTGATTAAGCCACCTCTAGAAGTATTGATTAGGTAAACGCCATCGCGCATTAAGGCGATAGTTTCAGCGTTGATAAGATGCTTAGTATTATCCATTAATGGGCAATGGAGACTGACAATATGTGATTCTTTTAGTAGCTCCTCGAGTGAAACATAGGTTACATCAAGGTCTTTATTTGGATAAGGGTCATACGCTAAGATGTTCATGCCAAAGCCTTTGCAAATGCGCATAAATGCTTGTCCAATCTTACCGGTACCGATAACACCGACGGTTTTTTGGTATAAGTTTTGACCCATTAAGCCGTTGATGCTCATATTAAAATCACGAGTACGTGAATAAGCACGGTGGGTACAACGGTTGACCGTTAATAGTAAGGTCATAGCGAATTCAGCCACCGCTTCTGGTGAATAGCTAGGAACGCGAAGAATCTTGATGCGTCCTTTAGCCGCATTTAGGTCAACTTGGTTATAGCCAGCACAACGTAATAAAATGGCTTTAACGCCCATTGCAACAAGTTCGTAAATCATCGCCGAAGTGATTTTGTCATTTACGAAAATACAAACGGCATCATGACCATTAGCAAGAGCGAGTGAAGCCGAATTACAAGGACTTTCAAAAAAGTCGATTTGGAAACCGTATTCTTCTCCTAATGGTTCAAACCAAAGCTTATCGTAAGGTTTAGTATTATAAAAAGCAATCTTCATTTTGGAACCTCCCTTTAGTAAAAATATCTGTATCTATTCTTAAAAATATGATACCATATTATGAGTAAAAGCAATAGTAAAAGATAATGAAAATATGATATAACATGAGGGACGAGGGAATGAAACGTAGAGCTTTTAAGGTCGCATTGCCATATACGATACCTGTTTTGATGGGGTATCTTTTTCTTGGAATTGCCTTTGGGGTGCTATTAGGAAGTAAAGGATATCATGTCGGCTGGGCGCTTTTGATGAGTGTGGTTATTTATGCTGGTTCAATGCAGTTTGTGGCAATCAATTTATTAGTTTCACCGTTTAATTTGATTCACGCCTTGATAGTGACTTTACTAGTACAGGCCCGTCATTTATTTTATGGGCTATCGATGTTAGATAAGTTTAAAATTAGTGAGATACTTAAGCCATATATGATTTTCGCTTTGACCGATGAGACCTATTCACTATTATGCTCAGTTGAGCCACCAGAGGGTGTTAATAAAAAGTGGTTTATGTTCTTTATTAGCCTTTTAAACCATTCGTATTGGGTATTAGGTAGTGTGATTGGTAATCTGGCAGGAACGATTTTTGAGTTTGACCCAACGGGAATTGATTTTGCAATGACAGCTTTGTTTATTGTGATTTTCGTAGAACAATGGGAGCAGAATAGGCAGCATACACCAGCGCTCTTAGGGCTAGGCGTGACGTTAGTTAGTTTGTTGATATTTGGTACTGAGAATTTCATGGTTTTTGCAATGATGGGGATATTTATTGCTTTGAGTTTACTGCAAAGCCGATTAAAAGAAGGAGAGGGGACCAGATGATTTTAACGATGGCGCAGGCGCTTTTAACTATTGCGGTGATTGCTGGAACAACGATTATTACTCGTGCTCTGCCGTTTATAATATTTCCAGCGGGTAAAGAGACACCACGATTTATTGTTTATCTTGGCGAAGTATTGCCGTATTCGATAATCGGAATGTTGATTATATATTGTTTCAAATCGATATCAATTATAGAAGCACCCCATGGTTTACCAGAGCTGATATCAGCTATCTTTGTTGTTTTGATTCATAAGTGGAAACATAATCTCTTGCTTAGTATCGGCGGAGGAACACTGTTATATATGATATTAGTGCAAAGAATCTTCTAAAAGATGGCGCTTAGTAAGCAGTGATAAAGCAAAGGGAGCCGACAAAGATGAATTACACATACATATTAGAATGTAGTGATGGAAGTTATTACACGGGCTGGACGAATAATGTTGATAAGCGTGTTGATGATCACAATGCAGGCAAAGGTGCCAAATACACTAAGCCAAGGCTGCCAGTCAAGCTAGTCTACTATGAGACGTTTGCCACCAAGGAGGAGGCTTGTAAGCGCGAATATGCGATTAAGCAGCTAACTCGCCAGCAGAAGATGAAGTTGTTCAAATAGGTATTGCTGTCAAGCTTAGACAGGCATTGGGGCGACGAAGAAGTACATCATGATAAAGTGGCACGCACTGCCACCAAGGCAGAAAAGGTGGAAAATCTCGTGTGAGCCAAAGTTCTTATGACGAGAATTAAACATCGGTAGCTTTAAGGCGTAGATAACACCGCCGATAGTATAGATGATGCCGCCGGCTAAGAGCCAACCAAAAGCTGGTCTAGAGAGGGCGTGAAAGATTCGCGAAAAAGCAAAAACACATAGCCATCCCATGCCAATATATATCACGGAAGAGAACCATTTCGGGCAGTTAATCCAGAACGCCTTAATGATAATGCCGATAATGGCAATTCCCCATACCAGCGAACAAAGTAAGATACCAGCATTACCGCCGATAACGATTAGACATATGGGGGTATAGCTGCCAGCGATTAAAATAAAAATCATCATATGGTCCATTTTCTTTAAGCGGGTATTTACATTTTCGTTGACATCAAGAGAATGGTAAATAGTACTAGAAGCATATAAGAGAATCATACTTAAAATAAAAATTGATAGGGATATAACATGAAGCACGCTGGGTACTTGAGCGGCTTTTGTTATTAGTGGGGCAGCGCCAAGTATCGCTAGGAGCATACCAGTAAAGTGTGTAATGGCACTACCAGGGTCTTTTAATCGATAATTCATAAATTGTATCCTCCAATCACATATGGTTATTAAAACTATGTGTCATAATACATATATTACGACATGTGAGGTGATAAATCAAGAAAAAATAAGAACTATTGAAAAAGGACTGCAAAATGTTAAGCAGCTTTTCAATAGTTCTTGTTTTTATTTCACTAAATTAGCACTATGTATGGCGTTGTTATATTGCCAAGCATCTAATATTTAGATGGACTATAATTTGATGTTCTTGAATAAATCACCAAGAGAAGTGGTTACTTCCTCAGCATCTGGTAGTTTAACGACTTCTTCAGAAATCTCGGTAGCCGTGACATCACTTAAAGCTTTCATGCTAAGGCTTAGTTTGCCATCTTTAACAGCCGTTACTTTAACCTTAACTTTATCACCAACAGCGATTACTTCGGCAGGTGTTTTGATTCTTTTTTCACAAATCTGAGAGATGTGAACAAGCCCAGATAAGCCGTTGCCGAGATTGACAAAAGCACCGTATGGTTGAATGCTTTCGACAGTTCCTTCAGTAACTAAGCCAACTTCAACATTAGAAATCTTCTGCCGACGTTCATCATCAGCCTTAGCACGAAGTAGTTCGCGAGCTGATAAAATAAGTTTATTATCATGTGGAACGATATCAAGGACTTGGACTTGAATTGGTTTGTTAAGAAAGTCGTTTAAATCTTCAACATAATTAAGCGATAGTTTAGAAGCAGGAATAAAGCCACGAATACCCTCAACATAAGCAACAACACCCGCATTAACGATACCCTTAACGACAACATCAAGAACGGTTTGTGCTTCTTTTAATTGAAGGAGCTTGTCCCAAGCTAAGATATCATTGGCTTTTACCTTAGAAAGTAAAATATTACCTTGACCGTCATCTTTCTTGATGACTGTTGCTGATATTTCGTCACCAATGTTGACGTTCTCTTTTAGGTTGAAATCAGGTTCATGACTATAGTCAGCGACTTTGATAATACCTTCGGCATAGTATTTTAAATCAAGAGTTACATCTTCGTCACTTACAGAAATTATGGTACCAGTGAGGATGTCGCCTTCTTCAACTGATTTGAAAGAAGCGTCTAATTCGGCAGCATAATCTTCCATAGATAGATTTTCATTTACTTCGTTAGTCATTTGTTTTCTCTCCTTTTGAATAGTATTAGTCTTGGCTGACAACGGATAGGATAAATCAATTGTCAAGCAAGGGTTTTGTTATTATTTTCATTCTATCGGAAAATTAAACAAATGTAAAATTTTTTCTAATAATTTGACCGTTTTCTTAAGGGTGTGTTACTATGAATATATAGTGCGAAAGGGGTAAATAATGGATAAGAAAAAGAAAATATATGTCATTGGACATAAGAATCCGGACACTGATTCTATCTGCTCGGCAATTGCTTATGCAGATATCAAAAATCGCACCGATGATGATGAATATGTTCCTAAGAGAGCGGGACAATTAAATGAGGAGACAGAATTTGTTTTATCGCATTTTAAGATGAACGCACCGAATTATTTGCTGAACGTTGGAACGCAAGTAGAGGATATGGATATTCATTATACACAAGAAGCAAAAAGAGGCGAGTCGGTGAAGCGCGGCTACACTTTAATGAAAGAAAGTGGTGCGGTGACTCTACCTATTACAGACCAAAAAGGGAAGCTTGAAGGATTGATTACAATTGGTGATATTGCTAGGTCATATATGGATGCATATGATAACACAGTTATTGCTAAAGCGAAAACACAATATGAGAATATTGCCGAGACCCTAAATGGCGAGATTATCGTCGGTGACCCGAAAGCATATGTAGAAGCAGGTAAGGTAGTGATTGGGGCAGCCAATCCGGACAAGATGGAGAAGTACATCAATAAAGGCGATATGGTTATCATGGGTGACCGTTCGGAAGATCATCTTTGTGCCTTAGAGCAAGAAGCCACCTGCTTGATTGTGGGAATGAATGCTAAGGTATCATCGATGATGCAAAAGATTGCCAAAGAAAATAATTGTGTCATTATTTCGACACCATATGATACCTTAACAGTTGCTAAACTGATTAATCAAAGTATCCCGGTTGAGCATTTGATGAAGACCAATAACTTAATTACTTTTAGGACGGATGATTTGACTGATGACATTAGAGATATTATGGGACATAACAGACACCGTGATTTCCCGGTCTTAGACAAAAAGGGCAGATATATCGGGACAATATCAAGGCGTAACTTACTGAATATTCGCCGTAAGCAGGTTATTTTAGTGGACCATAATGAAGTATCGCAAGCAGTGGATAATATCCAAGAGGCGGAGATTTTGGAGATTATTGACCATCATCGTATAGGGTCATTGCAGACTTTTCAACCAGTTATGTTTAGGAATCAACCAGTAGGCTGTACGGCAACAATTATGTATCAAATTTATAGTGAAAAAGGATTATCAATTAAACCGAATATTGCCGGCATTTTATGTGCTGCGATTATCTCAGATACCTTGATGTTTCGTTCACCGACTTGCACGGTCTTTGATAAGGAAGCGGCTCACGCATTAGCAGCGATTGCCGATATTAAGATAGAAGAATTCGCCGCCGAGATGTTTAGAGCGGGAAGTAATCTAGCGAATAAATCACCAGAAGAAATTTTTTATCAAGATTTTAAGAAATTCGTTGTCGATGATGCCATTTTTGGGATTGGTCAAATTAATGCAATGTCAGGCGAAGAATTGGAGAATATCAAGCGGAGATTATTGCCAAACATCGAAAGAGAATGTGGTAAAAATGGTATTCAAATAATTTACTTTATGTTAACTAATATTGTCGAAGAGTCGACCGAGCTGTTGATTACAGGCGAGGGTGCAGAGCATCTAGTTGAGTTGGCTTTTAGTGTTAAGAAAAATGGCAATACATTTTTATTGCCAGGGGTCGTATCAAGGAAGAAGCAGTTGATACCAGCTTTGATGAAGGCATTACAACCAGTATAGAGGAGATGAAGATGGCAAAGAAAGAATGGAAAGCAGGAAATATGCTTTATCCTTTACCAGTAGTTATGGTTAGTGTAACCGATGGTGAAGGGAATGACAATATTATTACGATTGCTTGGGCGGGAACGATAAGTAGTGACCCAGCGATGGTGTCGATATCAGTAAGACCGACCCGACATTCATATGAGATGATTAAAAAGAGCAGCGAATTTGTTATCAATCTGACAACAGAGGACTTAGCATATGCCACCGATTGGTGTGGCGTGAAATCAGGTCGTGATGTGGATAAATGGCAAGAGATGGGACTGACTAAGGAAGCTAGCAAATATGTTAAGGCACCAATGATTGCCGAAGCACCAGTTAGCATTGAATGTAAGGTGGTTAAAGTTGAAGAGCTAGGTGTTCATCATATGTTTTTGGCAGAAGTGATAGCGGTTCATGCCGACGAACAGTATATCGATGAAAATGACAAATTTGAATTAAGTAATAGCAAACCCTTGGTTTATTCTCATGGTGAGTATTATAGCTTGGGTAAACTTTTAGGGACATTTGGCTATAGTGTTAGGAAAAATAAACAAAAGGAAAAGTAGCTAAAATACTTAGAAAGTAAAAAGTGACGGAAAAGAATTGACAAATTTCATTTTAAGGCTGGGAAAGTGACAAAAGGGTATAAAAATGAAACTTTTTACCATATCAAAGTCATTTTATTAAAATTGTTCTTGTGCAAGAAAAACCAGCGTGATATAATTAATGTTGAAAATAATTGTATAATTTATTAAAAGGAGGGCAAATTTATGTCTTATATTGATGAGGTTTATGCATCAGTTATAACGAAAACCCCGAATGAATCAGAATTTCATCAGGCAGTGAAAGAAGTTCTAGACTCTCTTCGCCCAGCAATTGAAGCGAAAGAAGAGTTATACCGAAATGAAGCTTTGTTAGAGAGACTTGTTGAACCAGAGCGCCAGCTTAAATTTCGTGTGGCATGGGTAGATGATAAGGGCAAAGCACAAGTAAATACAGGATATCGTGTGCAATTTAGCAGTGCAATAGGACCGTACAAAGGTGGAATTCGTCTTCATCCTTCGGTTAATATAGGTATTATTAAATTTTTGGGATTTGAACAAATTTTCAAAAATTCTCTAACTGGTCTACCAATTGGTGGCGGTAAAGGGGGATCAGACTTTGACCCTAAAGGGAAATCAGACCGTGAAGTAATGGCTTTTTGTCAAGCGTTCATGACAGAATTGTGTAAACATATCGGACCAGATACCGATGTTCCAGCGGGTGATATTGGAACTGGTGCTAGAGAAATCGGTTATATGTTTGGGCAGTATAAGAGAATCAAGACAGCTTATGAAGGAATCTTAACTGGTAAGGGACTTTCTTATGGTGGTTCTTTGGCAAGAACAGAAGCGACTGGATATGGCTTGTTATATTTGACCGAAGAATTATTGAAGATAAATGACAAGGACATTAAAGGTAAGACTGTTGCTGTTTCAGGGTCAGGAAATGTGGCTATTTATGCCATCGAAAAGGCGCATGAGATGGGTGCTAAATGTGTAACTTGTTCAGATTCAACAGGTTGGATATATGATTCAGAAGGAATTGATGTTGAATTAGTTAAAGAACTTAAAGAAGTGAAGAGAGCACGTTTGACGGAATACATAAAGAGTCGTCCTAATGCGAAATATCATGAAGGCAAAGGCGTATGGAGTGTTAAAGTTGATATTGCCCTTCCATGTGCAACACAGAACGAACTTCATCTAGAGGATGCGAAGCAATTAGTTGCTAATGGCTGTATCTGTGTGGCTGAGGGTGCTAATATGCCAACAACCTTGGATGCAACCGAGTATTTGCAAGAAAATGGTGTGATTTTCGCTCCTGGAAAAGCAGCTAATGCTGGCGGGGTGGCAACTTCGGCACTTGAGATGACTCAAAATAGTGAACGTCTAAATTGGTCATTTGAAGAAGTTGATGAGAAATTGAAGAACATCATGATAAATATAACCCACAACATGGATGAAGCAGCTAAGAAATACGGATTTGCAGGCAACTATGTAGTTGGAGCTAATATTGCGGGATTTGAAAAAGTAGCACAAGCAATGCTTGCACAAGGCATTAACTAAGAAATTAATTGAAGTATATAAAATAACAAGAGGTCGTACAACTGCTTGATGGTTGTACGACCTCTTGTTATTTTATAAATTTTCTTTTGAAGTTTACGACAACCAAACCATTATCAGTAGCTTCAAAATTATATTCATCAGCGAAAGCAACACCATTGAAATCGGTTACAAAGATGGTATTGTTTTTGATATTGGTCTCAAAGGTAAAAGTCTTGCCATTTTTAATAGGACCAACTCGCATACCATTAAGATAAACAATGTACTGGATAGACATTCCCATGATGCTTTTAAGTCTTTGGAAAGTTATTCGGCAAGGAGCAGAAAGAAGTTCATCCGCTTCGGCGGGAAGTGGAAAGGTCTCGAACTTCTTACAACATTGTTTGCATTTGTAGTGTAGTGGTTTTGTCGCTTCACTTTTTTTGATGCTAGCATTTGTAATAAGAGATCCGATAGCTCCAAAGGCAATACCCATAGCTATTGATTTACTAGCTGCGCCTTTTTGTCCCAGAACCTTTAACTCCGAAGTGCCGCATGAAGGACATCTTAGATTATATAGACTTGGTATTTGTAGTTCGCTCATTATTAATAGCCTCCTCTTGCATATTATGCACTGTAAAATTTCAATATTATAAAATTATATTAAAATAGCGGTGAAAAAGCAACCAGAAATTAACAGGATTATTGGTAGGACTTGATATAGAAAAGAGTTGATGATATATTAATGGTATCAAAATGATATCATGGATGCTTGAAAGGAGAAAGTGAGTATATGGAAAATAAGGTGAGACAAGAGAAGGTTTATGAGGAATTTGAAGTGAAGCATAAAGCGGGATTACCGATATTATTATTAAATATTTTACTGATATTGGCTGCAATAACCCTAATTCTCTGGACAATATTTGCGAGTGATATTGAGGGCACAACTGGGTTGCGGACAGTGCTAATGATAAAAGGAATTATTATTTTGGTTATTATAGTTCCGATAATATTTGCTGGACTGAAGATATTACCACCAAATGAGGCACTAGTATTAACCTTGTTTGGTAAATATGTAGGAACGTTAAAGGGGGCTGGATATTATTTCGTCAATCCCTTTGTTGGAGCAGTTAAGCCAGGCAATGAAAATTCTGCTGGTGTTCAATTAAAACTAGAAGATGGTAACATCGGAGCAACAGGGTCAAATGGCAATGCAGTTCAAATTGGTGCTAATAAAAAGATATCATTAAAAGCTTTGACGCTGAATAATGAAAGACAGAAAATCAATGATTTAATGGGTAATCCTATTAACATTGGAGTAGTGGTTATCTGGCGTGTGGTTAACACAGCAAAAGCGGTATTTAATGTCGATGATTATGCAGAATATTTATCAATTCAATGCGATTCAGCACTTAGAAATACCGTTCGCTTATATCCCTATGATACAGCGAACGAGGAAGAAAATGAAAAGACTTTACGTGGTAGTAGCCAAGAAATAGCGGAGAACCTTAAGCTTGAGATTCAAGAAAAAGTTGATATTGCTGGGCTGGAAATTATTGAGGCAAGAATAACACATTTATCTTATTCTTCGGAGATAGCAGCAGCGATGCTTCAAAGACAACAGGCATCGGCAATTATTGATGCAAGACAGATGATTGTTGAAGGAGCTGTGGGAATGGTCGAGATGGCGCTTAGCAGGTTGAATGAGAAGGATATTGTTCATCTAGACGAAGAACGTAAGGCGGCGATGGTTAGTAATCTATTAGTAGTTCTTTGTGGTAATAGAGATGCCCAGCCGATTGTAAACAGTGGTTCGATATACTAATGATAAAATGATTGATAGAAGAGGGATGCGTAAAGTGGATAAAGGTCAAGAAAATGAGAAAAAGCAAATCCTATTACGTGTTTCATCGACCTTATGGAAAGAATTGGCACAGTGGGCGGAAGCGGATTTTCGTTCCATCAATGGGCAGATAGAATACCTACTAACCGAGAGTGTTAAGAAACGTAAGAAAAAGGATGTCTAGGACGGTGGCATTTTGGCCGTAATAGTGGTATTATTTAGGTGGATGTTTAGTGTCAAGAAGTCATGTGTTTCATGCTTGCATGAAATAACATGGCTTTGTGACATGTAAATACTATTTGTAAATATAGTGAGCCAGTAGGAGGAGATAAGGTGAAGAACGAACTTATTATTGTACTTGACTTTGGTGGGCAATATAATCAATTAATTGCGAGAAGAGTTAGAGAAGAAAACGTGTATTGTGAAGTGCATCCGTACACTTTGAGTTTAGAGAAAATTAAAGAAATGAAGCCGAAGGGTATCATTTTCACCGGCGGACCAAATAGCGTCTATGGTGCTGAAGCCTTGCAGTATGAAAAGGCGATTCTAGAGCAAGGGATTCCGATTCTAGGAATATGTTATGGTTCACAATTAATGGCGCATTTATTAGGTGGAGTTGTGGAAACGGCGCCAACTAGTGAATATGGGAAGACGGAAGTGGCAGTAGATACCGATTCGGTTTTATTTGCGGGAGTCGAGGCGAAGACTATTTGTTGGATGAGCCATACTGATTATATTAAATCGGTGCCAGAAGGATTTAAGATAACGGGTACGACACCAGTATGCCCCGTGGCAGCGATGGAAGATAGTGAACGAAAGTTATTTGCGACGCAATTTCACCCGGAAGTTCTACATACGCAAAGTGGTACATTGATGCTGCGTAACTTCATTTATAAGGCGTGTGGTTGTAGTGGTGATTGGAAGATGGATTCGTTTGTTGAAAATAGTATCCAGGCGATTCGAGAAAAGGTCGGTGATGGTAAGGTTCTTTGTGCGCTATCAGGTGGCGTGGACTCGTCAGTGGCAGCAGTTATGTTATCAAAGGCGGTTGGCAAGCAGTTGACATGTGTCTTTGTTGACCATGGATTACTTCGCAAGGATGAAGGCGATGAAGTAGAGGCGATTTTTGGACCAACTGGTGATTATGACTTGAATTTTATTCGTGTCAATGCACAAGAGCGTTTTTATAAAAAGTTGGCAGGAAAAGAAGATCCTGAGGTAAAGCGTAAGATTATTGGCGAAGAGTTTATCCGGGTCTTTGAGGAAGAAGCCAAGAAGATTGGAACGGTAGATTTCTTAGTGCAGGGAACGATTTATCCGGATGTCATTGAAAGTGGTTTGGGCGATTCGGCGGTAATTAAGAGTCACCACAATGTTGGCGGGTTACCTGATTATGTTGACTTTAAGGAAATTATTGAACCGTTGCGGGATTTATTTAAAGATGAAGTTAGAAGAGCAGGATTGGAGCTTGATATACCTGAATATTTGGTGTTTAGACAACCATTCCCAGGGCCAGGACTGGCAGTTCGCATCATTGGTGAAGTGACGGCAGAGAAGGTTAAGATAGTCCAAGATGCTGATGCCATCTATCGTGAAGAGATTGCTAATGCTGGTATGGATAGAGAAATTGCACAGTATTTTGCGGCTTTGACTAATATGCGTTCGGTGGGAGTTATGGGTGACTTTAGAACCTATGACTATGCGGTGGCATTAAGAGCGGTGTTAACCAGTGACTTTATGACGGCTGAGGCGGCAGAGATTCCGTGGGAGGCGTTGCAAAGAGCGATGACGAGGATTATTAATGAGGTCGATGGCGTTAATCGGGTGCTGTATGATTTGACGAGTAAGCCGCCGGGGACGGTGGAGTTTGAGTAGTAGATGGTAGCTTAAAAGCCCCATTTCACAAGGCTTTTAAACAATAATAGTTTCAAATTGCACACTTTTGGCACAGTTTTTTGCGTAGCCGATAGTGTGCTGATTTGTTGGAGCGGTATCTAAGTTCTCTTTTGCAGGAGTACAATTTAGAATACCGTTTAATTTTTTTGCAACATCATAATTACTGTTCGGATATAAATGTCCGTATGTGCCAAGTGTGGTTTGTATGTCTTCGTGACCTAGACGGTCTTTGATAATAAGTGGATTCTCGCCCATGCTGATAAGCAGGGAAGCGTGAGAATGTCTAAGTCCATGTATACGAATTCGGGGAACGCCTGCCATCTTTGAATAGCGTGTGATTGATTTAGAAATAGTATGCTTATTCGTAGGTATGGCGTTGTACGATAAAATGAAATCAGTATTGAAAAGCTCTGCTTGCCGTTTCTGCCACTTTTTAAGAGTATCTAGTGTCGTAGGGTCTAAATAAATTTTGCGGACACTAGATCGTGTTTTAGGGTCTGTTAAGTGGAAATTGTCAGCGTTCTTGTAGAAAAGTGACTTGTCGATATTTAACAACCCTGTGTCAAAGTCAATATCTGCCCATTGGAGAGCAGAAGCCTCCCCGATTCTCATGCCAGTCATAAATAATAGCCAAAGTGATACAAAGATAAAGTGCTGATAAAAGTCATTGATGAAAAGAATAGATATGACCTTTTCAAATTCTTCTTTTGTCCAAAAATCAATTTTGGGTTTGACGTATTTGACATGACCGACTGCTCGTGATGGGTTGTCAGCGAGAAGTCCCAGTATAATAGCTCTGTCTAGTGCTAGTGATAACATTCCTTGCAATAAACGGACGTAATGGCTACTATACTTTTCTGAAAGCAATACTTGCCATTTTTGTATATGTATTGGTTTAAGACTATTCAACTTTATGTTGTAAAAATATGCAAATCGTTTTTTGATAGCATTAAGTCGATTTTCGTAGGTGGTTTCACGAACGGTAGTCTTGTACCAAGGCAAATAATATTCTTCAAGGTAAGTCTTGAATTTCATATTTGATTGCCGTGACGCCACTTCTTCAGGTTTTTCCAATACGAGCTTTGCGTAAGCAGTTAAAGCTTCTTTCTTTGTTTTGAATCCCGATTCCCGTTTTTGAATTCGTTTTCCAGTTTCAGGGTGAAATCCTAAACTGGCTCTAAAATAATAAGTTCCATTTTGGGCTTTTTTAATTACATCTTTGTCCAAGTTTATACCTCCTTAGATTTAGATGTGCCAGAGGTGTGGCTTAATTTACCCAAGTCTTTTGCATTGAATTTGACCCCAAGGATTTCTTCTACTGCTTCAACTGGTACTCGTCCGAGTTTACGAGAAGTGTAAAAGGTATATCCTCGTGTAGTCATTAGGTGTTTTGCTTGCCGAATAATATCTGTAGCATAAGAGGCACCATATCCCAATGCGATTAAATCTTTTTTTGTAAAAGTTAGCATAATCCTCCTTTCAAGGGATTTGCGAAATACTTCACTGACTTTATTATACCCAAAACGAGTAAAAGGTACAGTGAATTTTGTAAAGTGATATAAAGGTATTAAATCTAATTATGTCAAATGTCTATTAGGGATAGCTCTACAAGGTGTTCAGTCTTTACTCTGCGTACTAGAATAACAGGTCTTCGTTGTCGGATTCCTACACCGAGTTTGATGCTAAGTATTTTTCGCTCATATCTATTACGACTGGTCATGGCGTACTTGTTTCTTGGCTCGCTGATATTCGTTCTTATTTGAGATGATTTATTCAGTTTTCAAGGTACAAATTGGCTGTAAATGCAAGCCATTTTATTTAATGTGCTATCAGTTACATATGGAAAGGGGCATATGTTATCTGATAAATTATTTGTTAGGTTACAGCAAATGAGAGTATACAAGCGACCAATCTGTTTCTTAGTTCACTATGCAAATATTCATCTATAAGAAAAAAAGCATTTCCACATTTATCATACGAATACCGTGTAGACAATGTGATAATATAATCATCATAGTGTTTTAGGACTTTATTAATTGCGTTAATATCACCATTTGTTGCTTTAACGATTATAGAAAATGGTAGCAAATTAATGTTATTATGTGTTTTAATCAATAGAACTGTCCCCTAAGATACTTTTGAGTTCTTGCAACGCTTTTGTCCTGCGGTATGTTACTGTACGACGAACTAGGTTTAGTTTATTAGCTATTTCACGGTCATTTAGCCCAAGAAAGAAAGCCAATAAGATAATGTTTCGTTTATCTACTGATAGAGATTGCAGAGTGTCAAATAATTGCTCGTTACTAATAGCGATATTGTAGTCTAAGACACTGAAAATAAAAGCATTTTCAAAATATGTGTCAGTGATAGAGAGTTTTGCTAAATCTTGTTCTGATAATTCGCTAAACATAACTTCATGCTTTCTGCGTTTGCTGAGTTTGCGGTGGTAGTCGCGTGAAGCATATTTAAGAATAGCTTTACATAGAGTGTCAAATTGGTGTGGTATACGGTTTTCCTGTGATTGATTTTTCATTTTCTCACGTACTTTCGCAATCACAAAGGCGAATGATATTATTTTCCCTTTCACATAACTACCCGTATCAAAAAGGCATATTGGGCAATGTTTGGTGAAAAAAAGTGAGAAATATTTTTTTTGATAGCGAAAAATTGTTAAAAAGAAGACAAAAGCAGTAGTTTTCATTTTCAAAAACTACTGCTTGATAAAATAAATGTTGTTAATTGAAATATGGTATTGGTAATTCAATCAAATCATTCATCATAATAGTTATGGATTGCCTTAGATATATTTTCATAGTTTAAATTAGCAGGTCATTCAAGCAAATAATTTCACTACCTTTACTTTCATAATAACGTAGCATTTCGTCAATTTTCCTTTTATCGTAACTGGTAATGCAATCTGATAGAATATTAACGCTGTAATCTGCTTTGCGTAAGTTGTAGCAGGTTGATTTAACGCAAGCTACAGCATCTGCTCCTGTTATGTAGAAATCAGATATTTCGTTGATGTTTATAAAGGATACAAATTTTTCACTGGTTAAAGCGTTTCCTTTACATTTTGTGAAAATATTTTCTGATACTATTTTCAAGTCTGGAGCTAATTCAGCCCCATGGGTATTGGGTTTAAAAGTTCTAGTGCCAGATGATAGATTTTCATGTCTTATATAAATAACATGAGTATCATTATCGACTGCCCAATCAATCGCTTTATTGACATTATCAATAATATCCTTGTAATTTTTTGTTATGTCATTTTGAATGTCAATTATTACTAAGGCTTGTTTCTGCATGCTGTGTCCTCCTGATAGATAGTTTAGGTTACCTATTTATTGTACTATGCAATTGTTGACACCAGTATGGCAACAATTTATAATGATAAAAAGAAATTTTGAAAGGCGGTTATCAGATGAAAGTTGACAGGCTTGTTAGCATTATTATGATACTTCTTGATAAAAAACGTATAGGTGCAAAAGAGTTAGCAGATATGTTTGAAGTTTCACCTCGCACAATCTACCGTGATATAGATACTATCAACATGGCAGGTATTCCTGTTTGTTCAACGTCGGGAGTGGGCGGAGGTTTTGAAATTATGCCAAAATACAAAATTGACAGAAGTGTTTTTTCGACTGCAGACCTTTCTTCACTCCTGATGGGACTTTCCAGTCTTTCTAACATGGTACGAGGTGATGAACTGGTACACGCTATTGCGAAAGTCAAGAGTTTTATTCCCGCAGACAGGGCAAAAGACATTGAATTAAAAGCAAATCAAATACATATAGATTTAAGTCCATGGATAGGTAATGAGAATATACAACCATATTTGGAAATTATAAAAACAGCGTTACAAGAAAGTAAGTTACTTTCATTTGAGTATGCAGACCGCTATGGAAATAGAACTGCACGAACAGCCGAGCCGTATCAGCTTGTATTGAAAGGTAGACATTGGTATTGGCAAGGCTATTGCCATAAAAGAAATGATTTTCGCTTGTTCAGAGTATCTCGAATGTCAAACTTGCAAATACAAGAAGAAGTTTTTATACCACGAAATTATCCAAAACCACAACTAGACTTTGCTGATATCTTGGCAAGCATGCAAACAAAAATCAAAATTCGTATTCACAAAGATATTATGGAAAGTGTCCTTGATTATTGTGCGTATGAAAACTTTTTGTCAGATGGTGAGGAATATTATATTGTTAGCTTCCCTTTCATAGAAAACGATTATTACTACAATATTCTTTTCGGTTTTGGAAATCAATGTGAGTGTTTAGAGCCATTACATATTCGTGCGGAAATGAAGCGTAGAATACATGATATAGCGACTATATACGAGAGTTAATACATGGTGTAATGTGAAAAAGACAAATATTCTGTTTACTTAATAATCGAGGAAAATGTTCACGCAAGATAGACCACAATAAGTTGTAAAATGTGAAAAATTTGTAATTATATTAAATGTGTGAAATTTTCAGGCAAATATCACATCCATGATTTTTAATGGAAATAGTGTCAACCACAAGGGTTTGTGAATAAAAAAGCCTGTTTTTTGACGCATTATTACCCCCCCCTGTTAGGTATAGGGGGCTTGCATAACGTGGCTCACGCCACGCCACGTAAAAAAGCAAGCTGAACCTATGCGACTTTCGCTTCGCACGTCGTAGGTTTGGCTTGCTTTAGCTTGTGTTAACTATTGAATAGAATTATAAAATATGTTGATTATAGTTTTGGAGTTTCGTTATTATGAGGTCGAGAACATTTTTCGACATGTATATAAATGTTCTGTAGTAAATTAATACTAGTTAGTATAGCTTCCCCTTGATTCAATTTCTTTATTTGCTTAATAGCGTGTTCATCTAAATGATTTTGAATGGCTCTTATTTCATCGTTGTGTGTGAGCCGATGAATCAAAAGAGTGCCAAGCTGTCCTAGGAGGACAGGAGAAACATCTTGCGGATTTTGAGTAGTTAAAAATAGGAATGCACCTTTTTTTCGACCTTCTCGAGCAACCATTGTTAACCCACTATGATATTCACTTTCGGCATAAGCTGACCGAGTATAACGGTGTACTTCGTCAATAAATAGAACAAACGGACAAAAGTCTCTTTGATTAAGGATATAGTGACTGATTAAATCTATAATCATACCGCCAATACCATCGCTAGTACCTATTTGTGACGTATTTATATATAAACAATTATTTGGAGTCGCTAAAAAGCTATTAATCTCTGCTAAGAGGTATGAAATTCCAGTAGTATTACTGAAGAATTTAAGAAAGCTTGTATTACCTAATTGATAATTTATTTTTTGTATTAAGTAACTGTTTGCATTTGCTCTAAAGTTATCATAAACATAGGAGTTTCGAGGAGATTCACCAACAGATTCCTCTACTATCTGTTCAGGTAATAAGGAAATGTTGAAATTTTTATCTTGAGCAGTGACAGTTGCCATATTCTGCTGAACATCCTGAATGGGCTGCCCTGCTTTTTTATAAACGGTATTAGCCGAAACTTTGTGTTGGTAGCGTAGAGAGCGTATTGCTTCGGAGAGCACTGCACTTTGTGTATTTCCATTGGCTTCAAATAATATTGACCATTGTTGTATGGAAATTTCCTCAACGGATAAAGCTGTATCAACACCTAAATTTAGTTTCTTTATTTCTTGAGTAGTAAAAGCGTCATTATACTCACCCGTCGGATCAATGATTAGAACTTTTTTTTCGCTTTTAACTATTTTATCTAGTATAGATAGTGCAGAGGTTGATTTACCGCTATTGGTAGTTCCAACGGTCATTAAGTGTCTATCAAATAAAGTAGTTGCTTTCAAAGCGATTTTTTGTTTACTAATATTTAAAAAATTAGCGAAAGGAGGCATGGATTCTTCGCTATCTTGTTTTATTTCTATAGATTTTAAATACTTTTGTAAAATGATTTCGTTTGCAAGATAGGTTTTATCTGTAATGCCAACAGTTGAAAACTCGGGTAATCGAAATATAGTATCGTCGTGTTTCATTAAACCAATTACATCAATAGCAATTTCTGGATAAACAATTTCTGGTTTTCCGTCATTTATGGAATTATGCATATTTACAGAATTCGGAATTTTTGATTGAAAAACCTCGCCTAAAAATAGACCTGTTGTAGAGTCAATTACGACAAAATAGTTAATAGTATTTGGAGTTAGTGCTTCATTTTTAATTTTTCGATGAGATAGTAATGATAAATTTTCAACTTGAATAACACTATTATTGCGGTAAACTTGAGAGATACGTCCAAGGTAAAAATTGTTTTTGTCAATTGTAGTATAAAAATTATCTATAATCATAATAGTCACCTAAATATTCTGTTAAATCGGAATTCATTGTAGCTTTAAGAAAAGCTATTTGATAATTTTGATTCATTAGAGATAATAATTCATTCCAATTCATAGTGTCTTGTGTAATGTTAAAATCTGTTACCAAGGTGGAGAGTCCTTTGTTATGAGTGATTGCTTGTGTAATCATTTTAGAAATGTGATTATCTAAAAAGCTAAAGCCTGTTGTAATTAATAACGTATTAGGGCGTTTTAGCAAATCTTGAAATTTGGTAAATAATTCAAAATAGGGTTCTTGGTAACTTTGCATATATTTATTGGAGCTAGGAAAAATCATAATAGGCGAATTAGTGGAGTTTTTGTCTTTGCGTTGAATGCCTAAAGTATCACGTTCCCAAGTTAGAGAACCGTGAATTTTAAGAAGACTTAGAATATTTTGTTTGTATTCAAGCTCTTTTGTTTTGATATTTTCAATATCACGCACTAAATTCCAGTCAAACATAGTACTGTCAAAGTATGGTTTGTGTGAAAAAGAAAATCCATCCATAACAGTAAATCCAATGCTTTCAGCAGCATCTTCAAAAAGGGTATCATAGTTAGTGGTTACAACTGTCAGTTTATTTGGTACTTTTACGTTCTTTGAAAGAGTGTTAATGAATGTTGCGTGTTTCAAGATTTCTTTGTCAAAATCATAATTTGTATTTTGGATAATAAGTTTAAAAATTTCTTGTTTGGAATCCTGATATTTTTGCTTAATGTTATCAGGAACGTATTTTTCAAATGTTATTAAATTTGATAAAAAATCTTCCAAATTAAAGTCAGGATTAAAAGTTTTTATATCATTATTATTAATTTCAACAGGAACATCATACTTACTTTTTTCAGCTAATTCTTGTAATGAAAACAGATTTGTATTACTATCTAATTGTGATTTTATGTCTTGTGCAAGCATGAAAACTGTTTTGCCAAAGTTTTTGTCAATGCCTGTTTCAGTCGATACAACAGAAGAACCAGCGCCAGCAAGGACAATAATATTATCAAAAGAACGATGAATAAAATTAGAGACCTCCTGTTTGAGTGTTTCTCTAAAAACATTCAAAGAGATAAAACCACTATTTTCTTCGTCGTTCATTTTTTCATCATTTCTGTAGAATTCAGTATCATTTATTGAAGTCAGTTTTGTATTAGCAGAAACAAAATAAAGTTCGTGGGTTGTCATTTGTGCACCTCCATATATATTTAGCAAAAGTATAGCATAACTAGAAATTAAAAACTAGGAGAAGCTATTTTGCTATAATAGCGAGAGAGAAAGCAAGCATAGAAAACACCTTTGAAAGAGCAGGAATATAGGCAGGCATATTTATATTGGGTAAGAGTAAAGTTGCTTTTCGTGGCACACCTCTGGCACACTACATATCATTTCATAGTATTTTGTATGTGAAGAAATCTTCGTAAAACCTTGAATTTGCGGTAATAATTGCTAATACCGTTATGACTTTAGTCGGAGTTTGAGTAATAGCAAGTGGTTTGTATTTTATTTATAGTGGCATAAAAGTGATAAATTTTATTTTGAAGGGCATATTTTGTTGATGGTTTGGTGTTTCGCATTGGACTTTCAGTCATTTTTGGAAAAGTGTCTCCTTTGAAAGTATTGTAGGAAGCTGGATTATTGATTGTTATTTGCGAAAAAGACAAAAGACCAGATTTCAAGCCAAACGAAGTGGTATAATGATTAAAAACGTGATATAATTTTGAATTATATTAATGAAAAGAGGTGCGAATATGGATATAAGGTGCACAGTGTGTGGAGCTCCAACAAGTAATGGGAAATGTGATTATTGTGGAAGTGTAAGCATGGTAGAAAAAACTACTCAAAAGAAAACTTCAGAACCTACAGTAGTAGTGAATCAGAATGTGCAAATCGGAGCAAATAATGCGCTGAAGCATTGTAGCCCTAAAAGTAAGGGTACAGCTCTTCTTCTATGCATTTTCCTAGGGTGGTGTGGAGCTCATAAATTTTATGTTGGCAAGACTGGGATGGGAATTGTTTATATCTTTACGGCAGGACTTTTGTGCATAGGATGGGTAGTGGACATCTTTTTAATAATAGCGGGGTCGTTTAAGGATGCAAACAATCTTTGCCTGAAGTGACAATGAGGAGGAAGAAAAATGGACTTGTTTAGTAGCATAAAAGATCAATTTCTTGATGTAATAGAATATGAAGAGCCAAGCAGTAAAATTTTGGTTTACAAATATGTGAGACCAAGTGGAAACAACGAACTGAAGCAAGGATCAAAAGTTATTGTAAGAGAAAGTCAAGCAGCGGCATTCCTAAAAGCTGGGAAGATAGCAGATGTTTTATCTCCTGGTACGCATACATTGAATACGGAGAATATGCCTGTTTTATCTACATTGAAAGCATTTCCGTTCCTATTTACATCGCCTGTAATTGCTGATTTATACTATGTGAGTACAAAGCAATTTTTGGATTTGAAGTGGGCAACCAAGAATCCAGTTATTAAACGAGATCATGATTTGAATATGGTTAGGGTGCGCGCATTTGGAAATGCGGCATTTAGGGTTGTAGACGTAGAAAAATTCATGACCGAATTTTTTGGAACACTTGGACTGGTTTTGACATATGATATTATGCAGTATTTATCATCTATACTAATAGAAGCTTTTGCAACGGCGGTTGGGGAATCACAATTTTCGATTCTTGAATTTGCGGCGCAATACAGAAATTTATCTAGCGATGTGCAAAGGGTAGCTAATGAGAAAGCAACGAAGTTTGGGATTTCATTTAGTGAAATCATCATTGAGAACATTTCTCTTCCAGATGAAGTTGAAAAACTAATTGATGAACAATCTGGAATTAAATTAGCAAAAGATGATATGAATTCATTCATGCAATACCAAACTGCTCGTGCAATGCGTGATGCAGCAAAACAAGAAGGGGGTTTAGCTGGACTAGGCGCAGGGATGGCATTAGGTGGAAAAATGGCAGAAACAATTTCGGAAACAACTGTGGGTGAAGATAAGCCAAAGGGAGTTGATTTAGAACATTTGAGAGAGTTAAAAACACTTTTAGATGAGGGAATACTAACACAAGAAGAATTTGATGAACAGAAAAAGAAAATGTTGAAATAAAAGAAAAAGGGGCTGACACCAAGAATTGAATTTGCGAGTCAGTCCCTTTATGATTAATGAAAGTAGTTTTTTATTTAGTAGTGCAGTATGAGTTACATAGGAAATGTATTGTGTTTACGAGAGGGAAGAGGTACTTGTCTTCTTGCGGACGATAAATTTTTATTTGGAGGTGGAATGAAAAGTGGGATTATTTGATCAATTTAAAAAGAAAAAGAAAGTGGATACTCGCTTTTGTACACAGAAGAAGAGCTAGATATTATCGAAAATCATATTACTAAGCATTTCGGGGCTTTCGATAGTGTGTTTCATGAGATTTATTCTCCAGATGTTCACATCGATGGCATACGGTCACACTGCTAGCAATGATGCAGATAATGTTCCGTTTGCAGAAAATACAAATCTTTGAAGTATTGTAGTGAACAGTATAAAGTAAGGAAGAAGACGAAGATTTAATTCCAACGACATTTGAACTATTAAAAGGGCTTGTTGAGTGTGGTCGCATTAAGAAGGTTATCCGAATTTTTTGCGGAAAAACAGTTGCTGTGAAAATAGCAGATGATGAACAAACTTTCTTTGCTTTTGTTGAATCTAATCCTGACTTTGCATTTAGTAATCAGGTAAAAATACAATCGATGAATGACTGTGAATTTGAAATAAGGACTGCATATAGTTGGAAGAAAGGCATGACTGTATTTCTTATAAAAAATCAGTAAGACAGAATAATATATGTAAAAAAGGATAGAAAAAGGGCAGTTTTTGTAAAAAACTTAAATAAATACGTTTAAGAACAACAAAGAACTTTCCGAGTTTGAGTAGTTGGTGCTAAGCTGTAGAGCCTGTAGACAGTGGGTTCTACGGCTTTTCCTTTTTAGAATTGCATTGTTATTGCATTATTGGCACACTTTCTGATTAGGCAATTCACAAAAAGGTACTTCTTTCATGGAACGCCTAAAAAGCTCTTTGTTATAATTATTGACAGTTCTGCCAATGACTTTACGAGCTAGACAATCAAATTGAAGTCTAATAGTGTTTTCAAATGAATAAGGTTTCATATTCTCACCCCCTTTCCACCGAAAACTGTTAAAGCAAAAAAGATTTATTTCTCTTTCCGCACTAACACTCAACACAAAAGG